>CEUM01001982.1_pt1:5000-111994 | contig 111994 bp, 97 predicted proteins | sample 356421 | NCBI WGS metagenome assembly CEUM01 (sample SAMEA2622716, study PRJEB7988) | marine metagenome | biome: marine biome (ENVO:00000447); feature: surface water layer (ENVO:00002042); material: "saline water (ENVO:00002010), including plankton (ENVO:xxxxxxxx)" | depth 5 m
CTTCTCAATTCAATTCAATAGTAGATTATACTATTCGCCAGACTGGTAGTTCAACTGACGTTCCTGCGGGAACAGAGGCAGGTAACGGTATACCAGACTCAGTACGAGGAAGCCGTAAGCTACAATCATGATCGAAGAAGCATACTCAACCCAGTTCGGGTAATACACTACCCAATCATCAAACGGCATGGACGGGAAAGCAATAGTCTGGACGGTAAAGATGTAACGGTTGAGTGAAACACCGATGCAGTCCAAAATAGCTGCAGTGTACATAAGAGCCGGACGATTCCGAATAGCTGGAGTAATCAGCATAATTGCAGGGACGACACCACACAGGATGATTTCAGTCCACAACAACCACTGTCCATATGCTACGCCGTAGAACATTTCTTCAAATGTAAGACCGACGGAAGGCAGGTAGCCATAAGCCCAGGCCCAGGTGTCGAGAATCTTGAAGAACATGTAAACGCACAGCATGGTACCAGCAATTTTAGCCATCAAAGCTTTGGTCTTATAGTCTACGAGCTTTTTGCCAGTGAGCTTCTCCATAAAGGTGGCTACAAGAACCGTGAAAACGGGACCTGAGCCGACGGCCGATAAGACAAACAGGAAGAATGTCCACGGCCAGATGAAGAATCCTTCGCGGAATGCGAACGGACGCCCGATGAGGACACCGTACATACCACCCAGGGACCCCTGGTGGAAGGTAGACAAGAAAGCACCAATACCAGCGAACAGAGCCATGTTAACATGCATATTGTGAGCAAGAGCATGAATGAAAGGAATCTTGTTCAACTGCTTCTGCTCGAGGACCAGAGGAATGAACTCAATGATCAGAACGGTGCAGTAGCAGGTGATACAGAAGATAACTTCTGTCAACATGGAGTGAACGTTCGGGTGCCAGTAACCGAACCAAGCACGGCCTGGTTGACCAATATCGAGGGTCAGAACCAGCATGGCACCAGAGTAGCAGATAAACCCAACAACAACCGTCAGGTTAATGATTTTTTCAAGTTGTTTGATCTTGAGGATGTACTTGAGGAGTCCGGTGAAGAATGCACCAGCACCCAGAGCAATAACTGCAAGGTCAAAAGTAATCCAGGCACCGAACCCGAAGTAGTTATCGAGACCGGTGGTACCGATTCCATTGTACAGAACCAGAATTGCGGCGTAGAGCCCCCAAAGGAAGACACCGGTAATAACGGCCATCCAAAGAGCGTACTGACCGAAGCCGCAGCGCTGCACCCCTTCCGGGAAGAGTTTGCTATCCATTTTCAGCCTCCCTTAGTGACCGCCGCCATCGGCGTTGTAGTTATCACCCTGTAAGCGGACCCACTCGCGTTCACTGGTGTAGTAAACCTGCGGATCAAGGCCGAGCTTTTCAACCAAACGGAACGCGTGAGGGCCTTTTGCCAGCTGGTGCACGGTGTGTTCCGGATTATTCAAATCGCCAAAGGTGATAGCCTTTGTCGGACAAATCTCGGCACAAGCCGGGATGTATGCATCCTCAGGGAGATCCATGGGATCTTCACCATTCTGACGAGCCTTGTCTTTGGCATCCAGGTAGCGGGAGTGGCAGAAGCTACACTTCTCAACAACGCCACGAGGACGAACGGAGGCATTCGGGGACAAGCCCTTATCCATTCCTTCAGGCCAAAGCGGATCCCACCAGTTGAAGTAACGTGCATGGTAAGGACAGGCAGCCATACAATATCTACAACCGATACAACGGGGGTAGATCTGAGAGACAATGCCGCCTTCTTCGTTTTTGTCAGTGGCGACAACCGGACATACGGGCACACATGCGGGCGTTCCACACTGCATGCAAGGACGAGGCAGATATGCTGTCTCGTGCTCCGGGAATGTCTTGCCATTAGACAGTTCGTACACATTCATCCAAGTTAAGGTCTTGAGCTTGTTGGACGCATCGTCGCGATCCTTGGTCAAGGCTTGGACGTAGTTATAGGGGTCCTTTTTGGTCATGGGTGCGATATTGTTCTCCACCTGGCAGCCAACCATACAGGCTCCGCAGCCGGTGCATTTGTCAATATCAATGACCATGCCCCATTTGATTTTGAATTCTTTCATTTGCATGTCGGTTCCCCCTAGATTTTGGCGACGTTCACAGTGGAACCGGCCCAAGTAGAAGCGCCAATGGCTGCTTCAGAGCTCACCGTGAGGATCTTGTAGACATTATCGCCCTTGCCTTTCGAGAACTCGTCACCCACCGTGTGCCCCATTCCGAGAGGAGCAGCGACAACGCCAGGGAGTACGCCTTCGAATATCTGGACCAAAGCTTCACACTCACCGTTTCCACCGGAGAGTTTGACCTTGGAACCCACATCAACACCGAGCTGCTTGGCTGTGGCAGAAGCCATCATAACGACCATGTAGTCGCCAACGAGCTGATTATTGCTGATAGTGCAAGGAGCGTTGGGAGTAGTTGCCAAGTTGGCAGTACCAACGTTCAGCAAGGTGTACGGGGCCAGGCCAACAGCGCCGGTTCCCTTGACGGGAACAGCAGCCTTACCCAGAACCGAAGCGGCAAGCGAAGTAGCGATGGCTTGGCCACCGTCCATTACGAATGCTCCACCTTCGACCAACTCATCCATATCAGCACCGATTGCTTCAGCTTTGGCAGCCAGAACTTCTTCGTACGATTCAAATCCGAGATCAACAAGACCGAGGACGAAATCGGCAGCGTTCATGACATTGCGGGTCGGCTTGGAAACCGGAGCACCCATGGAATATGTCGCAGCAGCCAAACCGTACGGGCTAGCCAGATCATCGAAGCGTTCGTAAGAATGCGGCGTGGGCAACACAAGGTCGGCCACAGCAGTCGTCTCCGTGTTAAGGGAGTCAAACGCGATGGTGAAGCCGGCTTTGACTTGCTCAGGCAGTGCGTATGTCGGATTAGCTTCGTAAATGAACAGCACGTCGGCGTTAACACCCTGCAGGATGTCCTGCTTGAGCATGTCGCTACGAGACATGGCTGTTTCAATTACATTCCCGAACTCGGGAAGGACTTTCATGCCGCCATCCAGCAGCAGGTTCAGTGCAAAAGCAGCTGCGTTGGCAGCAACGGATCCACCCGGAACGACCACAGGATTGGAAGCGGCCAGCAACTGCTTGGCGATTCCAGCCATCTGGTCGGCGGTTACGCCGGTTGCAGCCTCAACCTTGGCAGGAGAGAAGCCGTTCATAACCATGGATTTGAACTGACCGAAGTCTGCTGTATCCACGGTTTTGCCAGCCTGGAGTACATAGTAGCAAATACCCAAGGTAAATGCAGCCATACCCTCAGCCGGGACCGGGACCCACTTGCTGGTTACGGAAGCGGTCTTGGTCTGCATGGGACCGGCAAAAATGAATTTACCGTTCTCATTTGCAGCAAAGGCCTTCAGGTTGGCAACGGTCGGGCCCCAGGATTCCAGGGCGTCGGCGCCTGCCAACAGAACGACATCGGCGTTTTCCAGGTCGTATCCAACCTGACCGGAGCCACCCATCAGGCCAGTCCAGGCCTTGTCGGCAGCCTGCATGTCGCAAGGCATAGTGTAAAAAGCATCGCTGCCCTGTGCGGCCAGCAATGCGGAAAACACTTCATTAGTCGTGCCAGTCTGATCACCGGATATGACTGCGACTTTGCTGCCGGCAGCTTCCAGTTTCTCAGCAACGATTTCTTTGGCCTTATCCCACGAAATCTCCTCGCCATTCAGCATAGGAGCATTGATTCGATTGGGATTGTTCATGACCTGAACGCCATTGGCACACAAGGGGCAGATACCGCCGCCGGAAAGCGGGTGATCGGTATTGCCTTCGGTACCAAAGGCTTCGTTTGCTACTGTCCGAACTTTAACGGCACAACCGGATTCGCACAGTTTGGACACAGTTGGCTTGTTGCTGATCTCACCATATTTAAGGGTGGGAATCCAAGGCCAGTTCTGCGTCCAGATGGACACATCATCAAGGGCGGTCCAAACCGTCGGCGTAAAAAGGATACCGACGGTGGCGCCCACACTCATCTGAATAAAAGCTCTGCGTGCTACGCTCATTTCAGTACCCCTTTACTTATGGCAAGTGAAACATGCGTTAGACTGACCCTTAAGGGCATGACAGCGCTCACACTTCCACATCTTCATTGTCATCTTGCTGTAGCCGGACAGGATGTTACGCTCAACAGCCGGAGGTACATCATTAACCCCGATGTCCTTCAAGTGACACAGGTTACAGTTCTGTTCAGCAGGCTCATCAAAGATGGTCACGTCAACAACGTCGGAAAGTTCCTTCTTCATTTCGGCCATTTCTGCGATATCCAGATTTTCGTGGGCCTTGTGGGAGAAGTAGACGTTGTCAGGCTGGTACTGGTAAGTGAGCCAGGGCACTTCTTTGCCCTGAATCAGGTACTTGACCACGTATTCACGCTCAGCCTGAAGCGCATCTTCGTCAGCCGAAAGCAGGTTGTCTTCAATGGCACCCAGCTCGGCCTGCATGATAGCCTCGTAGTCATTCGGATCGATGCCTTCTTCAACAATGGACTCCATTGCTTCTTCAGGATCTACCGCGTGACATTCAGCGCAGACTTCATTTGTAGGGAAACCGGTGTACGAACCGTCATCCCGGAAATAATGACAGCTTTCGCAATCCATTCCTTCGCCTTCCACGTGAATAGCGTGACTGAACCAAATCGGCTGTTCAACGTCTTCGTAGAACATACCGGGGATCACAGCCCAACCCAAAACGCAGGTGGCTAGGAAGCCGATGATAAAGGGGATCGCCCCTCCACACCGTTTCGATGCTTTTCTTTCCTCCATAACCTCGCCCCATCACTCTAAAGTTTATGTGAAAATCACACCAATTGAACTACGTTCCCATACGGCACAGAATGATTTCGTGTCAAGAGAATATGAAAAATTTCACGATCTCCCTTAATGCCATATTGCAAAGAATTTCCTTATCATACGAGATGTTAACCTAATTATATTTTATTTCTTAACTCGACCGTACACATCATCAAATCTGACAATGTCATCTTCTTCCAGATATGGGCCGCTTTGTATTTCAATTATATTAAGAGGAACCTTGCCCGGATTGGCCAGTCGGTGCTGGGCCGCCTTGGGGATATCAATGGACTGATTTTCCACCAGAATCCGCGGTTCATTGTTCACTTCAACCTCAGCAGTACCATCGACAACAACCCAATGCTCGCTTCGATGGTGATGCATTTGTGAACTGAGTCTGGCCCCTGAGTTCACCTGAATACGCTTTATCTTGTAGTGAGGGCCTTCTTCCAAAACAGAATAACTGCCCCATGGCCGAACGACGGTCGGATGACTTTCGACCAACTGGCTACCCTGCGACTTCAACGCCTGGACTACATCACGAACCCTTTGCACATGGGGCATGGGGCAACTCAAGGTGGCATCACGCGTCTGGACCATGATCATATCTTCAACGCCAACCGCAGCAAGCTTGCCGCCCTCACTGATGAGCAGCGAATTTTTACAATCCATGGCGAGCACATCGCCCTGAATGACATTGCCGTCTTCATCCTTCTCGCCCAGCCGATACATGGCTTCCCAGCTTCCCAAATCATCCCACTGGAATCCGGCCTTGACCGCGACAATATTGTCTATCTTTTCGACAACACCATAATCCACGGAAATATCCGGCAACTGCCCGTAACTCTCAATCAACCGCTTTTTCTCGCGAGCCAACCACCAATCCCACAACCGAGGCTGACAGCGGGCTACCTGTTTCAGAAAGTCCTTAACCCTGAACAAAAACATACCGCTGTTCCACAGATGGTTCCCATCTCTGACAAAGGACTTGGCCGTATTGAGATCGGGTTTTTCGACAAAACCGTCCACTGCGAATGCGTTATCGCCAAGAGACTCACCCAGCGCAATATATCCGTATCCGGTCTCAGGGTGATCCGGTTCAACACCAAATGTGACAAATCGCCCCTTGGTGGCGAGAGCTGAAGCCTCTTCCAAGGCCTGTTTCCACTCCAGACTATTACTAATAAGATGATCAGAAGGAAAAACCGCAGCCAGAGCCTGAGTATTCGACCCAACCACTTTGTCCAGCCCGAGCATGATGGCTGGCAGTGTGTTTCGGCTCACAGGCTCCGCCACTACACGGCTTTCCAGTTCATGGTCGATCTGAGACACCTGCTTCCGAACCTCGAAAGCATGCTCTTCATTGGTCACGATCCAGATTTTATCCGAAGTAAAAGCCTCCAAAACACGCGCAACGGTTTGCTGCAACAACGTGCGATCGCCTCCAAGGACCAGCAACTGCTTGGGAAGGAGATTCCGGCTCAGAGGCCACAAGCGTGTCCCGGAACCACCGGCAAGGATAATAGCGTGGCACTCTTCGGCGAATACTGCTGGAGATTTTGGTCGATCCGGCATGATCTACCCCTCGTATACAAAGGGTGAATCAAAATCAGCCAACTTCACGAGGCGCTTATCTTTTTCGGACATGATAGGCGTATTCCCCTTGAGCGCAGCAGCCCAGTCCATGGCAATATCCGGATCATCCCAGGCCACGCCGCCTTCATGTTCCGGTGAATACGGCGCATCAACCTTATATTGGAACTCGGTGTCCGGCATAATGGTCACATAGGCATGCCCGAACCCGCGGGGAATGAACATCCGCTTGAAATTTGCGGCACTCAATATAACATGACGCCACTTGCCATAGGTGGGAGAGCCCTTTCGCAAGTCCACGGCAACATCAAGGACTGCCCCACGAGTAACCCAGACCAACTTTGCCTGAGCCATTGGCGGCGCCTGAAAATGAAAGCCACGCAGCACACCGATTTCTCGCGAATACGCATGGTTATCCTGCACGAACTCGCAGTCAATACCCAGACGTTTGAACGATTCTCGGTTGTAGCTTTCCAAAAAAAATCCTCGTTCGTCCTGAAACACCCTCGGCTCCAAGACAAGCAAACCGGGAAACCCCGTATCATGAACCAGCATTGCGCCTCCTGAAGATTGATTACAACAGCTTGGCTACAGTTATCCGAGTTCCTCAACCTGTACAACCCTTGCCGAACAATAAAGAATGTAAAAAAAAGATTGTCCTGTTCACATTTATGCCATGGTCTGCTAGTTCCTTCGTCAGAACACATGTTTCATACAATCAATAAGGTTCCGTCATGAATTTTTTAGATATAATTCTCATTTGTATTGTCGCTGTTTTTGCCATTCGGGGCATTTACCGAGGCCTGATTCAGGAAGTCATGTCCCTGATAGCCATTGTTCTTGCCATATTCCTGGCCTCGGAATACCAGCATCTGCTCACACCGCACCTGGAAATCTACTTTGAGAATTCCGTGACTATCAACGCTCTCGCGTATGTCATCATATTCTTCGGAACCCTCATCGTCTTCTGGCTTTTGGCCAAACTGATAAAAACATTTCTTGATATAGCCCTTCTCGGCTGGATGGATCGCGTGGCCGGATGCCTTTTCGGTGCTGCCGAAGGCGTGCTTGTGGGGTTGATTCTTATCATCTTCATGCAGTCTTTTGCTGCCGACTCCGCGTGGCTGACAGAGTCGAAAATCGCTCCCCGTGCACAGCATATGGTGGAACTGTTGGCAAACTACGCACCGGAATCCATGAAAAACACCCTTGAATCCCGAGGGTTCCAGTTCCCGTCTGCCGAAGAGGCATTTGATTCGGCCAAAGACGCCATGGGCTTGAATGACTCCGGTGAGTAATCCCTTTCATTACAATTAATCCCGTTTAAATAAGGTAGGACGTCATGAGCGATAAACCATTTGACGCCCACTCCTCTGCCATGGAGGAGTTGCTGGAAGTTATTGAAGCACTGCTTGGCCCCGATGGTTGTCCGTGGGACAAGGAGCAGACACCGGAAAGCATGTGCGATTATCTTGCCGAAGAATCCTTTGAACTGATCGAGGCCATCCGAGCAAAGGACACACAGGAAGCCCAGGAAGAACTTGGGGACGTGCTGTTTATCCTTCTGTTCATAGGCGTTTTGTTTGAAAAAGACGGCAAGTTCTCTTTGGGAGATGCCCTCAAATCAAGCGCCGCCAAAATGATTCGCCGACATCCACATGTTTTTTCCGACAAGCAGTTCGACAATCAGCAGGCGCTTCTGGACAACTGGGAAGCCACAAAAAAAGTCGAGAACAAGGAAACAGGGAAAAAAGGGGTCTTCGACTCACTTCCCAAAGGACTCCCTCCCCTTCTCAAGGCCTACCGAATCAACTCCAAGGCTGCCCGAAACGGCTTTACATGGGATTCGACAGAAGGTGTTCAAGAGCAGCTAACCGAAGAGTGGAATGAATGGCAGGATGCACTCCAGCAAGGCGACAGCGAGGCGTCGGAAAAGGAGTTTGGCGACTATCTCTTCACTCTTGTGGAACTGGGCAGGCGACATGGAATCAAGGCAAACAGCGCCCTTGATTACACTAATCAGAAATTTCTTCGACGTTTTGCCGCGATGGAATCACTGGCACGAAAGCAAGGCACGGACTTGGACTCCATGAACCTGGAACAAATGAACGAGTTGTGGGATCAGGTAAAACATAACAATTAAATCAGATTGTTATTCCTAAATCATGAAAGCCATGCGTCACATCGACGCATGGCTTTATTTTATAGCAGGATCATTCGATACACAAAGAACACGGCAAGCCCCACACCTAGGGCTACATACATTACAAGTCATGGAGCACAGTTATCCTTCCCTGCTTTCTTGAGATAAACCACAGCCGCAGTCACTCCTGCCAAAATGCTGAGAACATAACCCAGTATTTCCACCGCTCCTCCTTAAGGCCATCCGGTTCGCCCACTCCCCCAGACAACATTGAGTATATAATACAAGGATAACGTCACAAAAACTGCAAAGGCAATGACCTTGGGTACAGTCAACGTACGATGCTGTAGCCAGTAGACCATGACTCCAATGGCAAACCCAACCAGAGACGCTACCAAAAGCAGTTCTATTTCGATTATCACACCCCATACTATCATGCCTCATCATACCATCTTATTTGGCATTCAGCACCCTGTATTGAACTCCAGGTCGCACTGCGGTGCGAACACACCAGTTATTTTTCATACAGGACCCTAAAGATATGCCTATAAATGCCGAACAAGCAGATAATGGACTGTTTTAGTCTTTTCCTGTCTTCATCCCATCCTTTGGGTGGGAAGGCGTTATTTCCGACCATCGGCAGGGAGGGTAGACTATGACCATGGCAATCGGAGGGTTTGGAAGCCCGGCCCCATTCGATCGAGAAACGTTTGGTGCTGCCGTGGTTTCCGAGACCCTTGACATCATGAATGATTCAGGCGGCGGATCGAGCCTCGCTCCCGTAGACAAGGCGTCTGCAGAAGCATCGCTCGTATCCAAGACATTGGACTACATGAACCAAGGGGCCTCGTCCGGTGACTCTACCGGGATGGCCCAAAGCTATGACTTCCAAACGAGTGTCCTGGGCGCTTATGCCAAGGGCAGTATCGTCAACACAATGATCTGATGAACAGGAGATAACGCCACCCTGGCAACCCCGCCCCTCGGCAACGAAGGGCGGGGTTTCTTGTTGATCCCAGCCAGAACAGATTAAAACCATGGCAAGAAACTGATCCATTCGATGCGTTCAAAATGAGAATGCCTGAATAACACATTCCACCCCACCCTAAGACACGCGTTCAAAACAAGACTGCTCTTTATTGGTCCTACTTTTGATTTTTCGCTTCAACCGGTCATCAATTGAAACAGTTGATAGGAACTCCCTTCCCTACGTCACCCCCGAGGCGGGTGCAGCAAAGCAAGAAGAGTCTCTTTTTCGTTGGCAACCAAATACAACCACCCAACACAGCCCTTGCATTCCCTTACACATCAAAAAACTACAATAAACTAATAGATTACAAATAATTACAAATACACAGCCACATTCTCGTTTCACTCCAACTCATCTCCACTCTCATGGTCCATTTTTATGGTAATTTTACGTCGCATCCAAAAAATCACATTTATTCAGTGTGTTAGACCCACTTGACGAACAAAGCAAAACAGTATTTAATGGTCCTACCAAACGGGCGTAAAAAGCTGAACAAACCGTATTCAACCCCAAAAAGAGCACTATAGGTACTACCATTGACTGCTTCAAACTCTACAAACCCGCTGTTTATCCCTGTCCAGGCAGGGCGTGCCAGTGAAGAAGTGGCTTTGCAAATCGAAGCCGCCATCGTGGATGGAAGAATGTCTCCCGGCGAACGACTCCCAAGCGAACGGGATATGCAATCCCAGTTCGGCACCGGGCGTGGTGTTGTTCGTGAAGCCATCAAGATATTGAAGCAAAAAGGGCTGTTGGAAGTAAAGAAAGGCGCCAAGGGCGGCGCATATGTTCGCCAACTTGATGTCGGGAATGTTTCCGAATCATTGGCACTATTCCTCAAGCAGCACCCGGTGGAACCTGAAAAGCTGATAGAATTTCGCGAAACAATGGATCGCACCATTACCCAACTTGCCATTGCCCATGCGACTGAAGACGAGAAAAAAGCCCTCCTCAAGGAAGCGCTACGTCTTGAACACCTCCTCATGGAAGATCAGCCTGATCTCATCGTCACCAGCGAGCTCGACCGACGATTGAACATCATGCTGGCGCGCATGGCTCGAAATCCCCTTTTCGAATGGGTGATGCATGCCATCCAGATGGGTTTCAGCTCCCATGACTACGCCCTGTATGAGGATACGGTCTACCGCGAAAAAGCCGCAACAAACTGGAGTGACACCGCACAAGCCATTGCCCGTGGCGAATTGATGCGGGCGCTCGGATTCATCGGACACCACTATGTCCTGTTACGGCAGTGTATTGACGAAAGAAGTGGACGGACAAACACACCGGACGCTCAGTTCCTTCAAGAAGAAAACCAATAGCATCAAGAGAGATAGCCGAAATGAAACATTACGATTACATAATCGTCGGTGGCGGATCCGCTGGTTCCGTCCTGGCCAACCGTCTGAGCGCCAACCCGAAGAACAAGGTGCTTGTGCTTGAGGCTGGCCTGCCGGATTTCAAATTCGACTTCCGCATTCATATGCCTGCGGCACTGACCTATCCGCTGGCCGGTAAAACATATAACTGGTGGTATGAGTCCGATCCGGAACCGTACATGAACAACCGCCGCATCTACCAGCCGCGTGGAAAGGTTCTGGGTGGTTCCAGCTGCATCAACGGCATGATCTACATCCGTGGTAACGCCATGGACTACGACAAGTGGGCCAAAGAGGACGGACTCGACAACTGGTCCTACTCCCACTGCCTGCCCTACTTCAAGCGCTTCGAGTGCCGCACAGCCGGTGCCGATGAATACCACGGCGCTGTCGGCCCCCTCTATCTGACTGAACCGGAATGCGACAACCCGCTGTTCAATGCATTCTTCAACGCGGTTCAGCAGGCTGGATACCCGCTCACCAAAAATGTCAACGGTTACCAGCAGGAAGGTTTCAGCAAGTTTGACCGTAATACCCATCGAGGACGCCGCTGGAACGCAGCACGCGCCTACGTCCACCCGGTCAAGAATCGCCCGAACCTGACAGTCAAGTGCCTGGCAAAAGCTTCCCGCATCCTCTTTGAAGGCAAACGCGCAGTCGGTGTCGAGTACACCCGAGGCAAGCGCTCTTTCAAAGCATACGGCGGTGAGATCATTTCCTGCGGTGGCGCAATCAACTCCCCGCAGTTGCTCCAGCTCTCCGGTGTCGGTAACGGCGCAGAACTGTCCTCCCTTGGTATCGACGTGGTCCAGGACCTCCCGGGCGTCGGCGAAAACCTGCAGGATCACCTTGAACTTTACGTACAGTACGCCTGCAAGAAGCCCGTCTCCATGTTCCCTTCACTCAAGTGGTACAATCAGCCGTGGATCGGCCTTAAATGGCTGTTTGCCGGAAAGGGCGAAGCAGCGACCAACCACTTCGAAGCCGGTGGATTTATCCGCGGCAACGATCAGGTGGAATATCCCAACATTCAGTACCATTTCCTGCCCATCGCAATCCGCTACGACGGCTCCGCACCGAACGAGGGACATGGATATCAGGTCCACGTTGGCCCCATGAACACCGATGTTCGCGGCCACGTCAAGATCAAGTCCTCCGATGCCAATGAGCATCCGAGCATCCTGTTCAACTACCTCTCCACAGAGCAGGAACGCAGAGAATGGGTCGAAGCCATCCGCAAGACCCGTGAGATCATGACGCAGCCCGCATTCGACGAGTTCCGTGGAAAGGAACTGGCACCGGGCAGCCATGCACAGACCGACGAAGAGATTCTCGATTTCGTCGCTCGCGAAGGTGAGTCAGCGTACCACCCGAGCTGCACCTGTGCCATGGGCACCCATGACATGGCCGTCACCGACGCCGATCTCCGCGTCCACGGCGTGGAAGGACTCCGCGTAGTTGATGCCTCTGTCATGCCATACGTGACCAACGGTAACATTTACGCACCGGTCATGATGATTGCGGAAAAAGCAGCGGACGCCATCCTGGGCAACACCCCCCTCGCCCCGGAAGATGTCCCCTATTACAAGCACGAAAAATAACGAGCGAGAAACAACATGACCAAAGGGCAACATTACATCGACGGTCAATGGGTTGACGGCTCTACCGGCAAGAAACGTGAAGTGCTCAACCCCTTCGATGCCTCTGTCATTACAACATTGGTTGAAGGTGGCCGAGAGGAAGCCAAGTCCGCTATTGCAGCGGCCAGACGCGCTTTCGACCATGACGGCTGGCCTCAAACGCCAGCCTCGGAACGAGCACGACTCCTCTTCCGTCTTGCGGACCTCATCGAACGCGATCGCGAAGAACTTGCTGAACTGGAAAGCCTTGATACCGGCAAGACCGTTGAGGAAAGCCGTTGGGACATGGACGATATCGCAGGTATCTTCCGATACTTTGCAGGATTGGCTGATAAGGATGGAGGCGAGGTAATCGCCTCCCCCAATCCGAATACGACCAGTAACGTGGTTCGTGAGCCGGTGGGTGTCTGCGGGCAGATTTCGCCCTGGAACTACCCACTGTTGCAGGCTTCATGGAAAATGGCACCAGCCCTTGCTGCCGGTTGCACCATCATCATGAAACCCAGTGAAATCACGCCGCTGACCACACTCAAGGTCACGGAACTGGCCGATGAAGCCGGGTTCCCGGCGGGCGTGATCAATACGGTTCTCGGCCCCGGCGTCGAGGTCGGAGCAGAAATGGCCGAAAGCCACGATGTGGATCTGATCTCCTTCACCGGAGGTATCGCCACAGGCAAGACCATCATGCGCGCTGCCACTGGCAACGTGAAAAAGGTGGCCCTTGAGCTTGGCGGGAAGAATCCCAACATCATCTTTGACGATGCTGATTTCGACCTTGCCGTGGATTACGCCCTGAACGGCGTCTTCTTCCACGCCGGACAGATTTGCTCTGCCGGAGCACGCGTCATGGTTCAGGACGGCATCTACGACAAGTTTGTGAAAGCCCTGCGCCAACGCATGGAAAAGATCGTCGTCGGCAGCGGGTTCGATGAAGCAACCCAGATGGGTCCGCTCATCTCTGCTGAGCACCTGTCGAAGGTGGAAGAGTATATAGATATAGCCCGGAAAGAAGGCGCCAATCTGGTCCTCGGCGGCAAACGCCCTGACGATCCGAAGCTGGCAGACGGCTATTTCTATCTTCCGACCCTCTTTACCGACTGCGAAAATGACATGCGCATCGTACAGGAGGAAGTATTCGGACCGGTCATCACCGTCGAACGCTTCACCACTGAAGAGGAAGCTGTCAAACGGGCCAACGACACCATCTACGGCCTGTCTGCCGGATTCTGGACATCGGATGCCGACCGCATGGAGCGTGTCTCAAAGGCCCTTAGATTCGGCACCGTATGGATCAACGACTTCAACGTATACTTTGTTCAGGCACCCTGGGGCGGCTACAAGCAGTCCGGCCTTGGGCGTGAACTGGGCAAGATAGGCCTCGAAGAATATACCGAGGTCAAGCACATATATCGCAATCACGCGACAGAACCCATAAACTGGTTCGGCGTGTAAGATACGTATCGCTGCGCGCATGTCGTGCGCATGGACAGGGCGTCTTCTCTGGCGCCCTGTCCAAGTAATTTCAACCGAGGAGGTTTAATGTCTTCTGGCCTTAGACGAATCGCATTCGTCTTCTTCTTGATCGCAACCCTTTGCACATCTGCCATCACAGCCACCGCCGCTGACAAAATCACCGTTGCCAGTGTTTCCTGGACCGGTGTCACCATCAAATCCGAAGTGGCAGTCTCCGTACTCGAAAGCCTGGGCTACAAGGCCGAAAACAAGGTTTTCTCCGTTCCCATCACGTACTCCGCTCTTTCCACCGGCGATGCCGATGTCTTCTTCGGCAACTGGATGCCCTCCATGGCCAGCGTCGCCAACAAATTCTTCGAAAGTGGCAAGGTCATCAAGTACGTTGCCAACATGCCCGGTGCCAAATACACCCTGGCTGTTCCGACTTTCTGCGCTGAAGCGGGCCTCAAGGACTTCAGTGACATCGCCAAATTCGGCGAACAATTGGATTGGAAGATCTATGGTATCGAACCCGGTAACGACGGTAACATGATCATTCAGGACATGATCGACAAAGACATGTTCGGTCTCGGCAAGTTCGAGCTGGTTCAGTCCAGTGAAGTTGCCATGCTTTCTCAGGTCCAGGCATATGCCAAGAACGACAAGTGGATCGTCTTCCTCGGCTGGGCACCGCACAGCATGAACGAACGCATCGACATGACCTACCTGACCGGCAGCACCGATCAGACCTTTGGCGGCAACAACGGTACAGCCACTGTCTGGACCAATGTCCGCAAGGATCTGGAAAAGGACAACCCCAATGTTGCCAAGCTCTTCAAGAACATGACCTTCCCGGTTTCCATGATGAACCAGATCATGACCTCCGTTCATAAGGACAAGTCCCTGAGCCTCGGCAAAGCCGGTCTCAAGTGGCTGAAAGAGAACCCGGAAATGTACGAAGCATGGACGAAGGATGTCACCACGGTTGACGGCAAGCCCGCTGCCCCGGCTATAAAGGCATACCTCGACAAGAACGTGTAACCACGTTTTCCGAACTGCTCAAAAAAAAGGGAGGTGCCGGACGGCATCTCCCTTTTCATTTTCGATGATATTATTGAAAACTACAAATCCACAGGCTCTTCCTGATCCATGATCAACCGACGCTTGGGAAGACATTCCGGGTAGTTTTCCTGCATGAACCCAATGAGGCCTTCACGCACCAAACACCGCAGGTCCCATGCCTTTGAAGCATTTGATGCACTCACCAAGGCTCGAACGGTTATGTCATGGGACCCCGAATCCGTAACTTGCAGACCGCATGTCTTGCCATCCCACAAAGGTCGAGCTTCTTCACATAACTGACGCAGGTGCTCGCGCAAAGGTTCAATGGGAGTTGTGTAATCCACATGCAAAAAGACCGTTCCCATGATTTCCGCAGTTTTTCGCGTCCAGTTCTGGAACGGTTTTTCCAAAAAGTATGTCACGGGAACAATCAGACGCCGCTGATCCCATACCCTGACCACCACATAGGTGAAGGTAATTTCCTCAATCCGGCCCCACTCTCCCTCGACAATCACCACATCTTCCAGGTTGATGGGATTGGACAAGGCGACCTGAATACCTGCTATAATGGCACCAAAGGTCTTTTGAGCCGAAATACCAAGGACAACACTGAGAACACCGGCAGATGCAAGCATCGTTGTTCCAACGGTTCGGAATCGTTCAAACTGAAGAAGAATTCCAGCCAGAGCCCCAAGCCAGATGAGTACGACAACTATTCGCTGCAGGACTCGTACCCGGGTATGCACTTTACGCGCCCGAAGATTGTCATCCGTTTCAATGTCATACTTCCACTGCACGATGTTGACGGCCATGTAGGAGACCATGCTCAAAATCCAGGCGGTAATGAGCACCCAGACAGCACCCAAAATGGCCAATATGGTTTTGGTCGTCGAAACTTCAAAATGGACCAGAGGCAGCAATACCGTCACTAAAAAGATGAAAGACGTAATGATGACAATGCCAACAGTTTGCTTTCGCAATGGGCCGCCGATGGCCTCCCACAAATCACGCCAGTTTCCCTTGCCACCTTTCAGCCATTTCAGAAAGGCAACCATCATTCCTATGACAGTCAGTGCCAGTAGTACTCGCACACTCCAGCCAAGCCAATTGTCAGTCATTATATCACCTACAATCTATCTCTCATGTTTACCGAGCAAGTAACGCCAACTTCAAACAATGATTGTTGATACATCACCAGTTTATGTTATGCATTCACATTCATCATTTGCTATATAAGAGATGAAGAATCAATATATTTTTAGGAATGCGCCTGTGTATCAAAAGCACTATCAGAGGTATTAACCCCAATCTTTTACACCAATGAATCAGCCAGTCATGCAATAAGAAACTGCATATGACATGGTTAAAATTGCACCCTTGCGATTTTCACACACCTACATGATTTGGTGTTGCTTACTCTTTGTGATAATATGTACTAGTTTACTCTAGTAAGTACGATCAATCACAGTTCATCAAGGACGACATAATGGAAGATAAAGACGATATTCTCTTCACCCCGGAAGGGGCAACAATGGCGCAAGCAAGCCGTGCCGCATTTCTTGTTGATGCCTGCGCATATTTTAGCGCCCTGTCCGAAGCAATCAGGAATGCTGAAAAAAGCATACTGATTGCCGGATGGGATATTGACTCACGCATCAAGCTGGATCCAGTCAATAGCGACGAGAAGCTCTACGAATTGCTGAACAAATGCGTAGAAGAACGCCCGGACCTGCATATACATGTTCTCATATGGGATTACCCGCTTGCCTACAGCTTGGACCGGGAACCCATGCAGCAACTGAACTTCCCGCTCAAAACGCATGAAAACATCCATTATCAGGCCGACTCGGCACTGCCGCTTGGGTCATCCCACCACCAGAAGATTGTCGTCATTGATGACAAGATAGCCTTTGTCGGAGGTATCGACCTCACCGCAGGAAGATGGGATCGGCCCGGTCATCCTCCCTTCGAAGAGCACAGGGTCAAACCCGATGGCAGCCACTACCTGCCCTATCATGACATTCAGATGCTCATTGAAGGTGAACCCGTGGCTCGGATCGGAGACATTGTTCGTAAACGCTGGGAGTGGGCAACCGACGAAGAGCTGTCGCCACCCAAAAAAACCGAAGGCACCCCGTGGCCCGCCTCTGTAGATCCGGACATGGAGAACGAAAATGTCGTTACCGCCATGACCTTGCCTGCTTTTCGAGGCAGACAGGCGCGTCGTGAGGTGGAGTCACTCTACCTGCACCAAATCGCACGGGCGAAAAAGACCATCTACATGGAGAATCAGTATTTCACCTCTACAAGCATACGCGATGCACTGATAGAACGGCTGCAAAGCGACGACTGCCCGGAAATACTGATCATCCTCCCTCAGATGACAACCGGATTACTCGAGCAGCTTGTCATGGAACCACTCCAGTCCGAAGTGCTCGACACCTTGGCTGAACAGGACAAACACAACAAGCTGGCAGTCTATTGCCCGTTCGGCGACGAGGATTCCTGCATTGCCATCAAGGTGCACTCAAAGATCATGATAATTGACGATGAGTTTATCACCGTGGGATCGGCGAATCTCAACGATCGATCCATGGGCTTGGATTCCGAATGTAATCTCGCTTTTGGATCAACGGAGATCACCAATACACTTGCTCATTTCCGCCACCGCCTGATGGCACATCACATAGGGATTCCCATGGATCAGGTCACAGACATGGAGCCTGAAAAAGGCATGCTGGGAACGGTCGAAGAACTGAGCCGCCCCACTGGCAGGCTCGTCATCGAGCCCAAAACCCGAAACGAAAATCCGCTCCCTGTTGACCCGGAGCTCATCCGGGAATTCGACACATCGCACCCAGGAGAATATGACACCATCATGGACGACTATTCGAGCTCTGAGAATTCCGAGCGAAGTTACCTTAGCTTCATGGGATTCGGCGCCATTTTGGCGGGGTTCATCATTCTGGCACTGCTTTGGCGTTTCACTCCATTGTCAGAGTACGCCACGCCTGATGCACTGCTACACTGGGCCGAACAGGTCCAAAAAATGCCCATGTCTCCGGTTCTCGCCATCCTGTGTTTTGTGGTTGGCGGCTTCATACTGTTCCCGGTCACTTTGCTTATCGTGCTGACCGCCAGTATTTTCTCCCCTGTGATGGCTTTCTTCATATCACTGGCAGGCTGTCTGGCTTCGGCTCTTTCCGTATATTATGTGGGCGAGTTGCTCGGACACAAGCAGATCAAGCGGCTTGCCGGATCAAAAGTAAAGGAAATCAGTGAACGTTTGGGCAAGCATGGACTGGCATCCATCGTCGTGACACGAGTGGTGCCGGTTGCTCCCTATTCCGTTATCAACCTTGTGGCCGGTGCCTCACACATCAAGCTGAGTACATTTCTGCTCGGCACGGTTCTAGGCATGGGCCCCGGTATTGTTGCCATGACGTTGTTCGGAGCACAGTTGATCAATACGTTACGCAACCCGGGTCCCGGCACCCTTGCCATACTCATCGGCATCGTACTGCTTGTCGTGGTAGTAGGGACGTTAGTCAGACGCCGACTCAAGCGAATGAGAGATGATTCCGATTCAACGGAGGAGTCCCAATCGTGACCCGTCCCCTGCCAGCGCAGCATCTTCGTGTTGCGACCTACAACATACACAGTTGGCAAGGCATGGATGGAAAACGAGACCCTGATCGTATTTTCGAGGCTGTTGCCAGCCTTGATGCCGACCTGCTAGCTCTTCAGGAGGTAATATCTCCACAAGACACTTCTGCCGCCTGCTCACTCCGGGAAATGGCGTCCAGACAAGGGTATCATGTAACCTACGGCCACACGTTACTTCGCCAGGACTCCCACTACGGTAATGCGCTGCTGAGCAGGAAAGAACCTGTCCGCGTGCTGCGACATGACCTCAGCTTCCCCGAGCGAGAACCCCGAGGAGCACTGGAAACCATATTCTCGTATGATGGGGTAACCGTAAAAGCTGTTGCAACCCACTTGGGGCTGAATCCCAAAGAGCGGGCATATCAAATGGACAGACTTTTCCCGCTGCTGGCTGCCAAAGATGCTGATATAACCCTGTTTCTCGGAGACTTTAACGATTGGTACGCCTGGAGCGCAGTGCGTCGACGCATACGAGGACTTTTCGGACCACAACCGCAACCACGAACCTTTCCAAGCATTTTCCCGATACTTGCACTGGATAAAGTACATGTCAGACCAACGAGCCGACTTGAAGAAGTCACGCCAATTCGAACCGACAAGACGAAAAAAGCGTCGGACCATCTTCCATTAGTAGCGACAGTGAACATCTCTCATGGGGCAACTTCAAACTCAGACCAACATGCTGACTATTCGAAAAAATCAAATTCACTGAGTTGATTCAGCAGCCAGTGTTCCGCTATTTCTCAGGTGGTCCTTGTTGCTCCAACACCCGCATAACAGCAAGGACGTATCCCAGGTGAGTAAATGCCTGCGGATAGTTCCCCAGAAGCATCCCTTTTTTGGGATCATACTCTTCGGCAAAAAGGCCTAGCGGGTTGGCGGTTTCTTCAATGCGTTTGAGCAATGTTTGCGCCTCTTCCAGACGCCCCATTTCCGCCATGCACTGAGCGAGCCAGCAATTGCAGATGAGGAAAACACCCTCGCCTCCCTCGATGCCATCTTCGCTGGTATACCGACGGATCAGCCCTCCATCCTGCAGTTCCTGCTGTATTGCTTCAACAGTCCCGATAACCCTTGGATCATCAAACGGGAGAAATCCCATGATCGGAATCAACAGGCAGGAAGCGTCCAGCTCCGTGGTGTCGTAATGTTGAACAAAGGTACTGCGCTGGGCGTCAAACCCCTGTTCCAGGACTTCCTGACGAATCGCCGACATCGCCTCTTCCCAACGCTCAACATCACAATCGAAGCCATGCTGCTCGGCCATGTCCACGCCCCGTTGCAACGCGACCCAGCACATGACCTTGGAAAAGATAAAATGTTGTGGTTCACACCTGACTTCCCAAATACCTGCATCCGGGTCCTGCCAATGCGCATGGACATATTCACAAATATCTCTGAGCACCTCCCAATGCTCCTCACTGATACTCCCGGCATGACTGATAAGACGCGAGACAACATCCATCAGCTCACCGTAGATATCCATCTGAACCTGCCCGGCAGCCGCGTTACCAATTCTGACTGGCCGAGAATCCTTATGCCCATCAAGATGCGTCAACTCCTGCTCTTCAAGCTGACTATCCTCTCGAAGACCATACATGATTTGCAGTTCACTCTTTCTGCTTCGGTCCAGAACTGATCGCAGCCAATCAAGAAACTTTTCGGCTTCAGCGATATGACCCAGTTCATAAAATGCCTGCAGCGTGAATGAAGCGTCACGTATCCATGTAAATCGATAATCCCAGTTGCGGCTTCCCCCGATTTCTTCAGGCAAGGAAGTCGTCGGAGCGGCTGCCAGAACACCTGTCGGACGGTACTGAAGCAGTTTGAGAACCAGCGCAGATCGTTCAATCATTTCAGTGTACTCATCGAAACGATAATTACACTCGGTCTCGCTTCTCTCCATCCACTCCCGCCAATACTCAGTGGTATACTCCAGCGCCTGAAGCCCGGAATCCGCGGTTACGCACGCCTTATCCTCTCTGCTGCATCTCCCATCGGGAGCACTGGCCCCCAGGCGGAGCCACGCCTCTTCTCCTTCACTCATGCTCCACGTGCCGACCACTGCATCATCATGGATTTCCAGAGGTCTGGTGGCAGTCAGAGCCAACTCCATGTCACCCCCCACAGCCACTGCTCCACCGTCCAGTTTGGAGAATGAAGTCTTTTCACGCGCATAATCATAGGCAGGGGCAAAACGAACGCGAACCGACACCTGTCCTTTTTCAACCGTCACCCGGCGAAAAATGCGCGTCCCTTCTGCCTCTTCTGAATCTGAATCATTGGATTGATCTTTGGTCACGGGCATGAAGTCGGTCACACGAAGAACGCCAGCTCCGGTCTCCATGCGGGAAACAAGGATGTTGGTTTTCTCCTCATACCGCTGAGAACACTGCAGCTTATCGATTGGCACATCAGGCCCGACCGCAAAACTGCCACCTTTATCTGCATCAAGTATGGCGGCAAAAACGGATGGAGAGTCGAGGTGGGGATAGCAGAACCAGTCGATACTCCCGTCAACTGCCACCAGCGCAACAGTTCGCAGATTACCTATGATCCCATACTCGCCAATATCCTTGTACATGCTCTCGTACCCCGATCAGGAAAGCATATAGCGCAGAGCATAGCCAAAAGAAGGATATGCCCACGGATGGGCAAGCAATTCCTTTCGGGTCAGACCATAACGAATGGCCAACCCAAAGATGTTCGCCACCTCTTCTGCGTGCTGGCCCAGATAGTGGGCTCCCAAAATTGTACCTGTTTGCTTCTCTACAAGCACTTTGTATTCAGCATGATCCATGCCGATGCGTTTGTGCTCCGACCACTTGGCCGCATCACCGGAATACACCGTGAAGGACTCGCCGCGTTCCCGGGCCTCTTCTTCCAGCAACCCCACAGCCATAAGCGGGGGGTCGGTGAAAACAGTTGATCCGGTTCCGCGCAGGTCAGATTCATCACCCGCGTCATCAATAATGTTTGCGGCGATCGTATCCGCCTGCAACGCCGCGACCGGGGTCAAGGCAAGTCCTGGTTCGACGCAATCTCCGGCAGCGTAAATCCGTGGATTGGTACTCTGGAGTCGGCCATTGACCTTGATGCCTTCTGAGGATTTTTCAACGCCAACCTTGTCAAGCTGTAGCGATTCAATATTGGGAGTACGGCCTGCCGCAACAACTGCCATTGAAGCACTGAACGATTCTTTGCCGTTCTCCCCGGATGTAACAATCGAAACTCCTGACTTGGACTTGTCAACCTCATCAATGGAGTGGTTCAACAAAACGCTCACACCGTGTGATTCCATTGCCTTGACCAGTCGGCCAGCCAAATCCGGGTCGAATCCCCGCAAAACACGATCACTCCGGTTCAATATGGTCGCCTTGGCCCCGACAGCAGCGGCTACCGACGCAAACTCGAACGAGATGAAACCGCCACCGATAAATATCAAGGAATCCGGCATGGTCTTGAGATTCAGGAAGTCGTCGCTTGTCAACAGCAGGTCATTCCCGGGGATATCTGGAATCTTTGGGCTGGCACCCACTCCAATCACGACATTGCGCGCCTGTAAAACTCCATACCCCGGGACCTCGACATCGCCGTTATCATTAAAACGAGCGTCCCCCGCAATGACCGCTATGCCCGCTTTTTCCAATGAATCGCGAACCGCATCGGAAATGGGTTCCGTCGATGTGTGTTTGTAATTCCACAGTGTATCCCAATCTATCCGCGTATCGCCCACGATGCCCTGCTTCTGCATGGAGCGAACACGCGTTACGGCATGGGCTGTATCGGCAAAAATTTTTTTTGGCTCACACCCTCGAAGCGGACAGACACCGCCCCATCCATCTCTTTCCACAACGGCAACTCGCAGTCCGGCACTATTGCATTTTCTTGCTACTCCGCCTCCGGCAGCACCTGACCCGATAACGACGACATCATATTCTTCTTTCTTCAATTGGTACCTCCGTTGGTGTGGATGTATCTCCAGGCAGTGACTTCATGGTCACAGTCCAATCATTGCATATTTACTCCCATACTCACATAAAACGGGGGAAAGTAAAGGCAAAACGACTCCTTGCACAACAAGTCGCCTGTTGTGCTCGTGCAATCAGCTATTTTGAAGGAACTGGAGGAGCTACCTGGAAAGTCGCTGCCTGAGTGAAAGAGGGTAATCGGTTATGATCCCGAAGCAGCCGCCACTGGCAAGACTGACCGCCCTATCCATGTCATTCACCGTATAGGGTGCCACCCGAATCCCGTGCTCCATCAATCTACTAACCAGCGCCACATCAATCATTTGATAATCGGGATGATAGCAGGTGCATCCAAATCGCTGAAGGTAGGCAACAATATCTTTCGGGTGTTTATCTTCCACCAGAACAGCTAACGGAATTTCAGGGCATCTGGCTTTCATTTCAGCCAGATAATCATGATTAAACGAAGAAATGAGAACAAGGTCCTGCACGTTCAATTCATGCACGATGTCGACAACATCACCAACGATAGACAGATCATCCGCGGCACCGGCCTGATTTTTGATTTCAACGTTTACTGGCAGATTATGTTTTCGCGAGAAGGCAAGGGCCTCTTTCAATGAAGGGATACGCTGCCCACGTATCAAGTCCAAATCGTTAGCCGACATCTCTCCAGCCGCAATAGTGCCAAAGGGATCGCTTGTTATGAACCATGATCCGGCATCGAGCTTCTGGAGTTCATCCCAGGTATAGTCACGTATTCGCCTTGAGCGTCGGTCAGAGAAATCCGGATGGGTGGAGATATCCGTGGTGCGGTCAAGGACATCATCATGGAATACCACCAGCGTGCCGTCAGCGACTTGGTGAACATCAAGCTCCCAGTAATCGGCACCAAACTCAAGACCTCGCTGTGCAGCCAGCATTGTGTTCTCCGGAGCATGGGCCCGAGCGCCACGGTGAGCACATACATATCCGGATTGTGGCAGATGGTCGAAAAACACTACTCACCTCTTTTGGTGAAATAGAAATTGGCCAATGCCATCAACGATGTGCCGACAATCAACAACAGGGAAACCGCATTGATAACCGGGGTACTTCCGTCCCGAACCTGCAAGTACAGATTAATGGGGAGTGTCGGTTCCGATCCGACGAGGAACAACGTGGTGTTGAAGTTTTCAAAACTCATCAAAAAGGCCACGGCTCCGGCGCCGATTATGGCCGGACGCAGGAACTTCAATGTGATGTGCCAAATAACACCAAGCTGTGTGGCTCCGAGGTTCAGCGCAGCCTCCTCCAAAGAATGGTCGAATTTGCGAAGCCGTGCGGAAACCACAAGAGTGACGAATGTCGTGATGAAAGAGAACTGACCTACGACAACCAGCCAGAAGCTGGGGCGAAACAATTCCACATCGATACCGAAGTTCATATCAAAATACGTCCCAGCCGTATTGGCAGCCAGGAGCAGCGAGATACCCAGAATAACGCCTGGAATAACCAGCGGCGCGAGCATCAGAAAATAGAGTACCCCCTTGAAGCGAAACTCTTCCTGCTCGAACAGGAAGCTGGCGCACGTCCCCACGACAACACTCAGGATGGAAACGAAAAAGGCCGTCTTGAAACTCGTCATAATGGCACGCAGATTCTGGTCGTCATGGAAAAGACCGACCCGATCCGGTCCATCAGCCACAAACCAGTCGAGGCTGAATCCCTGCCATGGCAAGGACGGAAAATTGGAATCATTGAACGCCAGCACACAGGTGACGACAAGCGGTGCAAAAAGGAAGATAAAATACAATACAATAAAACAGTTGAATGAAAAGTCGTATGTTTTGCTACGTGGCAGAGAGCGAATCATGATGCGACCTCCCCAAGTTTCTGACGGGTGATTTTAAGCCCAATCCAGATAATGAGGGAACTGAGCAGAAGCAGCAGGAATCCGAAGGCTGAGCCTTGATTCCAATTGAAGCTGGCAATGAACTGGTTGTAAATCTGTTCCGTGAACCAGAGCGAATTCTTTCCGCCCATGAGATTGGGAGTCAGGTAATTCCCCAGTGCCAACATGAACACCACGATAGAGCCGGAAGTAATACCGGGCTTGCAATGCGGTATGATGATGGTTCGCCAGATGGTCAGTTGCCCGGCCCCCAGGTCATGGGCCGCTTCGATGAGGCTGTCATCAAGACTCTCCATGACGGAAACAAGCGGCACGACCATGAACAGCATGGAAGTATAGACCAACCCCATGATCATGGTGGCGTCATTGTACAGCATTTCGATGGGCCTATCGATGAGCCCCAACTCCAGCATGAAGAAGTTGAGCACGCCAGACTCGCGTAGCAGAATCATCCATCCGTAGATACGGACCAGTTCACTGACCCAGAATGGGAGCAGCAGGAGGATCATCAAGGCCCCCTGCACCTTTGATCTGGCCAGTTTGGCGATATAGAAGGAGACCGGCATGGCGATCAAAAAGCAGATGAACGTCGTGATGACAGCGTACAGAGCCGTGCGAACAAACGTCAGCCAGTAGATAGGTTCGGTAAAGAAATTCCTGTAATTCTGAAGTGTCCAGACTACATCACCGTAATCATTCTCCCCACGAAAACTCATGGTTAACAGATCAAGATGCGGGAGAATGATCAGAAGCAGCAGCCAGGAGATCACCGGCGCAAAAAATATCCAGAATGCAAGACGTGAACGCGGCATATCACCCCTCCGCCTCAAAACAGACACCGGATTCGGGATGCCACCCCACTGTGATCACATTGCCCGGCTCAATATGGTCGAACCGCCGATTCTGCGGGAGTGTCACGATGAGCTCATGCTCCTGTTCAGTCAGGGTCAACAGGCGGCTGTTGGCCCCATCAAACAGAATACTTTTCACTGTCACATCAAAGACGTTCAAGCCCTCTTTGTCACGGGGTTCGATGACCATCGCTTCAGGTCGCAGAAAAAGATCAACCCGCGCCCCTTGATGACACGGCGTATGCGACCTGGCCCGAAACGAATACCCTTCGTCAGTTGTCACCAAGACGTCACCGGACAGTCCCTGCGTCACGACACCGCTCCACTTGTTGGTATCCCCAACGAACTGCGCCACAAAAGGCGTATCGGGTTCACCGTACAATTCCTGCGGGGTTCCAACCTGCTCGAAACGGCCATTATTCATGACAGCCACCCGATCAGACATGACCAATGCCTCGGACTGATCATGCGTAATATAGATGAATGTGGTCCCCACCTTGTTCTGGAGCTTTTTCAACTCCACCTTCATCTGTTCACGCAGCTTGAGATCCAACGCTCCCAGGGGTTCATCCAGCAACAGAACAGATGGTTCCAGTACGAGACAGCGAGCAATTGCGACGCGCTGCTTCTGCCCACCTGACAACTGATTGATCTGCTTGGAGCCGTACCCTGGCAGTCCCACACGTTCGAGCATGGCTTCGACTTTTTTGCTGGTCGTCGGTGCATCAACACCCCGCCGCTTCAACCCGAAGGCAATATTATCGGCGACATTCATCATCGGAAACAAAGCCAGATGCTGAAAAACCAGATTGACGGGACGCTTGTTCGGAGGAACGCCAAGCATATCCTCCCCGCGAATTTCAATGCTCCCTGATGTCGGCGCCTCGAAACCGGCAATCATCCGCAGCAAGGTCGTCTTGCCACAGCCTGAAGGCCCAAGAATCGAAAAGAATGAGCCAGTTGGAACAACAAAGCTCACATCGTCGACAGCGAGAAAGTCGCCGAATCGCTTCACCATATTTCGTACGGATAGATCGTTGGTCATAGTATTGTTCGGTTGAGGATTGAACAAGGCGGGGAGTCAAACAACTCCCCGCCTCTACTTACAGGTATTCAGACTATTCCGCTATTGGGCAGCCTTGATCTTATCCAGGATTTTACCTTCCATGCTTTCCAGCTTGGCAGGAACCGGCGGATACCATTTGATATTATCGATGGTAGCCTGCGGGAAGGATCGATCGAAGTTGGCGGCCACAGCTTCATCCGTGTACTTCAGAGCGCCCTGGGATGCCGTGGCGTACTTTTCCTGAGAAGAGAAATACCCGGCGTTTTCAGGCTTCATGATGAAGTTGATCCATTTGTAGGCTGCATCCACATTCTTGGCCTTGGAAGGAATGGTGAATGTATCGATCCAGCCGAGAGCACCCTCTTTGGGAGCCTTGAAGTCAATCGCCTTGTTATCGCCATGCAGCTTCCACCCACCGGCGTCCCATGCCATGGCAACGTAGACTTCTTCAGAGCGCATGGATTCCAGCAGCGAGTCACCGTTTGCCCAGTAATTCTTCACCACAGGCTTGGCTTCGATCATTGCTTCCGCAATCTTGTCGAGCATATCCTTGTATGCTTTGGGGTCATCATACAGCTCGAACGGGTCATATCCCAGAGCAAAGCCCATGGCGATCAGTGTGGGCCGCTTCAGACGGTAGCTCACACGACCTTTGTATTTGGGATCAATCAGCGCCTTGAAGGAATCAGCTTCGGCAGCCTTGTCGCTATTGACGATGAGGCCGGAGGTTCCCCAGCAGAACGGTACCGCATAGGAATCACTGCCCACGCGAGTATTCTTTTTGACCGCCTCAAGCATGGACGGGATGAACAGGGAGCTGTCTATTTTGGAGTAGTCCAGGGGTTGATAGAGATTGAATTTCTTTTGAACAGAAGCGATCCTGTCCTGGGATGGTTGAGCCAAGTCGAACCCGGCACCGCGGGTAGCCCGGAGCTTGGCGATCATCTCCTCGTTATTGGAAAACGTGACTTCCACATCGATGCCGGTTTCCTTTTCAAACGCATCGATCAATTTCTGAGGAGCATACCCCTTCCAGGTTAACAGTTTCAACGTTTCCGCCTGGGCCGCACCAGTCATGACGAACAGGGACAGTAGAGCGAATACAACAATTTTCTTCATGATCAAACTCCATCATTTTGTGAACAAAAACTGACACAAGACACTTGCCACCATTTTAATCAACGTAACGAAGGATACCCGGATAAGAATGGGACTCATCATACGCCGTTTCACGACGGATGAAAGGATAAAAGTTCCATCAAACCTATCAGATTGGGTTAACCCAACTCGACCAACATATGCAACATGAACTGGTAATTCTTGACATTTTCGTGGCGACTACTTGTCAATGCGGCAACGATTTGACCAGTTGCCATCAATCATAAATATATATAATATCAGTACATCATGGGAGAAAGAAAAGAAAAACCACAGTACCTTACGTTGAAAAGGTTCATTTTGGAACTCTTACGCAAAGGGAAGCTTTCCCCTCATGAAAAACTCCCCAGTGAACGCGATTTAACCAAGCTGTTCGCCCTCAACAGAAACACTGTGCGTCATGCGCTTGGCATCCTCGAACGAGAGGGGAAAATTTATCGATCAGGGCGCAAGGGATGGTTTGCCAGCGGTCAGCGATTGGTATTTGACCCAAGCAAGGAACACGTGAACTTTGATAAACTGGCTCGCAAACAAGGGTTCACCCCAGCCTGGCAGGTGCTGGAAAGCGGAACCATGCAGGCGACCGGCGAACTGCAAGAGCTATTCAATGTAGAGGAAGGAACGGAGCTGTTTCACGTCTTTGAAACAGGCAGCCTGGACGGGCATCAGGTATATTATTCGGAATACTTTTTTCTGGCTGAAATCTGTCCGGGATTTCTGCCGAAAATTGTCTCACGTCCCATGACAGATGTTCTACGGGAGGATTATTCCATCCATCTGTACCAAAAGGATTTACTGATCCGTCCCATCAACATGGAGGAGGAAACCGCCAACCACATTGGGTTGCCCACACACTCCCCAGGGATATTTTTCCGACGCATCAAAAACTCGCAACAGAGACGCATCGTGCAGGTCGATTACGAATACTGGCGAGCTGATTCGATTGAACTACGGAGCACTTTTTCTTCATAAGAGGACACATCCGTGCAGCAGACTGTGCAATCAGGAATCGCCCTCTTCTCCGGGAAGCCGATCAAATCGCTCAACCAACTCCAAATGTTCATCCCAGTTCGCCCTTCTCTCGTAAAAGATATGACCATCCGGCTGTATCGGAACATCGCAATCAAGACTACCGGCAGGCACGACCAGCAGCGTTCCATCCATCTGAAGGTTGGGAAGCGCGGAACCGCATTGAGTGCAGAAACTTTTGATATGACCGCTGGATTCAAAATCATGGGTCCGAACAAGCTCCTCCCCCTTAAGCCAACGCAGTTCTGCTGTTTTTGAAAACAGATTGGCCGCATGGGCAGAGCCGGTATCTTTTCGACAACGTTCACAGTGGCACAGAAAGAAATTCTCAAACTCACCAGTCACTTCATAGGCGACCTTTCCGCACAAACACGATCCTGCATATACCATCACTCACCTCATTTCATGGCATGATGTAAAGGAATCCGGGCAGAAGCAACACCTTCTGCCCGGAATCTGTTTTCATTATAACTAAGGGGAAGAATCCCTTACTGTCTACCTCAATGCATACTAATCGCAGATCATGTCACTTATGTGAACAGCCCTTTAAGAGAAGCATCTCTCATCTTCCAGAGCTAAGAACCGATCAAAGGAAGTTCCTTATCCACCCTGAAAAAGACCAAAAACCGTCGCTTAGTGGGCTGCTCTTCGTCAATCTTGCAACGTCGACACAGTTCGAACAGCAACTCTGTATCTTCCTCTTCGCGCAACATTGTCAAAGACAACCGCTTTCCCTTATATCCCGAGGTATTCTCCCTGAATAGGAAGTGGGCCTTTTGCGTGGCGACAACATTACTGTGACTCAGACGATCATTCATGACAATCGCAAGCGACCCGTCATCCATAACGTGTGGTCTTGAATACACGGCTGCATTCACTTCTCCATTGGCATCAGCAGTAGATAATACGCCAAATCCCTTGGTGTTGTCGAAATATTCTCTCAATTCAGACATAGTAGCTTCCTTTTTTTGTGTATTACTAATCTTGACAATCAGCGCATTTGAATACGCTCACTCGCTAACAGTAACACATACTACTATCACATCATGTCAGTATATTGAACCTTTTTTGAAATGAGTGAGGCATGGAGTATTGCAAAATGATGGCCGAGTGCTTTGACCAACTGCTTAATCAATGGTGTACAGATCATCCATTCAGCACCCAAAGACTGATAGCGAGTACCGAAGCGAAGCAAGTCCACAAAAAATATGGAAGGAGAATGCAGGCTGCCTTTGGTGAGAAACGGTAAAAAAGCGTGATTGTTTTTCCCAAAAACAAAACCAGGATGAGGGTATCGAGACTGCCCAACATGGTACTTTGCAGACCGAACATCAATGGTGTGAATAGTAGGTTTACAACCAACTGAGCCGAGTACCACAGGTATCCTTGCCCTTTGTCTGAGCCATCTACAAGCCAGAACACCCACAGCGAAACACCCATTGATGCATAAAGGAGTGTCCACACGACTGGGAAAACAATAGCCGGAGGGTAAAACGGCGGCTTAACCAACTGCTCGAGCCAAGGCCCGGGAGGAAAGAACGAGCCTACCAAAGAGCCTGCCATGATATGAATAAAAATGAAGACTGTAAGCACCCCATACCGCTTAACCATAGACTCTGCCCCCTTCACTTCCATCTTCTCAGCCCGATTCCATTACCATCTCAACTCACAATATAAAATTGGCAACAAAAAAGCCCGCAGTAAAACCGCGGGCTCATTGATTGTATGGCGTTAACCGCTACTGACGAATTCTGCGACCAGCGAAGAACAAGCCAACAAGGCCCAGTCCGAAAATGGCGAAAGTGGAAGGCTCCGGTGTCGGAATCGGACCATTGGAAACAACAGTCAGTTGCGAGCTGGCATATGTCGTATCACCCTCGACCGTGGTCCAACCAAAAAGATTGTACTCGGGATCGTCGACCCAACCATTTTCAAAGGCCCAAATAAAGAAGGTGTCGTAAGTGACATCCCCATAGCCCAAGTCTTCAAGGGTCTGGAGAACGGTGGTACCGTTGTAGTCCATGCCCGCCAGGGAATCCATATCCAGTTGTCCAAGCCCACTGGTAAAGGAGAATGTGTAGTTGTAGCCCATGTAATCGAACTGTTCGATGGAAGCCTCGGGATTGACGAGCAGAAACACATCATTGTTGCGTGATGGATTGAAGATATGCGTATTGTCAGTCTCAAAGAACATGAACTCTAGCACTGTATCGAAAGAATTCACGGCACCCGTGACAGGATCAATACCCTTCAACGTCAGGTTGGCAGCCATCATGGCACCATGAAGGGAATAGTTGCCGGTAACAGGCTGATTATCATGAAACATGTGGTCGATGATATCCACAGTGGTCCCGGTATCAACGGTACCACTCTTGGTAATGAATCCAATCGAGCTTTGATCACCATCGCCCCAGCTCAACGAATTAACAGTTTCCCCGGCTCCATTGACGTAGCTTTCTGGCGTTAACCCGGTCTGGGTATTGTCCTGATTCCAATAGTCATTAAACTCATAAGAAACCGAATATTCCCACTGAGTGATTTGAGCAGCAAGGGCTGGAGTTGAAAAAAGTATAGTCAGGCAGAGTATCATAAAGACTTTAGAAACATTGGTTATCATTGCAGATTCTCCTTATAAAAGTTGGGAAGAATATGCACACAACATGCCACACACAACCACCTTTAAATACTGATCTTTTTATTTTACCACATTAGGAAATTCCCAAATCATGTAAAAAATACCGACAAGTTTCAGGTTTTTTTACACTCTATTACAAATCAAATAAAACAAGCAGCATGCAAAACAAAATCCATCCTCAGCAGGTAGGAAAACGAACTCAGAGGGCTGCACGTTGCATTTTGATTTATGGGTACCGCTAATCTGATGAGAAGGCCACCAACTTGCCCCACACTTGAACGGGTGCTATCCTTCAAAGAATGAAAATACTCGTCACTCTCATACTTGGCTCGATAGCGCTGTTGTTTCTGCTTGGTTTCTTCAGCAAGCCGCCTAAGACACTTGGCGTGACAAATGGAAAACTTGCCCAGTGCACGGAGGCAAAGAACTGCGTATCATCCCAAGCAGGGGATGAGGCTCATTCGATAGCCCCCATTGAAGCAACTGGTGATAGTAAGAGAGTGACAACTCTGCTCACCAACTCCATCAACGCCATGGGAGGCAAGGTTATCTCAATTGAGGGGCCATACCTTTGGGCGGAATTCACCTCAAAAGTCTTCCGCTTTGTGGATGATGTGGAGTGTTACTATGACCAGGAATCCGGCGTCATACACATCCGCTCGGCATCACGGGTGGGATATTATGATTTCAACGCTAACAGAAAACGTGTTGAAGAGTTGAGACAGAAATTCTTGGCCCACAATTAAAGACGAGCCGATCCAAACTGCAAAACACCATACATTGCTACACCAGAAAGGATGGCAAACTCGATACGTCGACAGTAGTTTGAATCAATTCAACACCCCCATTTACCGCAGTAAAAACCGTGCACTGAGCATAGCCAGGGCTATAGTGAAACGGATCGTCCATTGTATGTCCGGTAATTCGACACAGGACAGAACGAATAACCCCGGCATGGGTAACCGCCAGCACACGTTGCGGTCCTGACGCCAATCGATTCAGAATCGGCATAGCCCGGTCAGCAACATCATTGAACGACTCGCCTCGCGGCGGTTTGAAATCGCTGAAATTTTCGCCACGACGAACGTACTCGGCAGGATATTGCGTACGGATCGCATCAAAGGTCTGTCCATCCCACGCCCCCATATCAATTTCATTCAATTCAGGGACAATCTCCGCTTGAACACCAAGTTCGGCCGCCAGCGGCTCGATTGTCCTGATGGCCCGAGTTGCCGGACTTGTGCAAAGACGAAGGAATCCACATTCTCGCAACACAGCGCTTGCTTCAACGGCCTGCTGAACTCCTTGTGCAGATAACGGGACTTCCGTTCTGCCGATGCACCGCCCGCTGCCCCCGTCTGTATGTGCATGCCGCATGAGAACAATCACGAAAGCGCCTCCCGCGCCAACCGTTCGGCGCTGTCGCCGGCCTCATCGTCGAACCGAGCCATAAGCGCTCTGGCTCTCTCCAAACGACCAAGGATGGCTTGCTTTGCTCCGGGTTCATGGGCGTATTGCTTGACCTTCTCCAGATATCGTTCTTCCAGAGGGACCGGTCTGTGACAACGAACCAGCTTGTCAGCCAAAAAGACGATATCCTTCTCCAACAAGGCATCATCCGGTCCCAGCGCAGTATCGAAATGAATGCGAACGACATCTGCCGCAGCATGAAAGCCATGCCTTTTCAGAAGCTCTGCTCCAGCTTCCTCATGACGTTTCGTGCCTTTACCTATGTCGTGTGTCAGAGCCGCTCCCAATACAAGCCCAACATCGAGCGGGGTTGCCTTGCACTGCTCGTTAAAGGCCTCGCACAACGCCCTAGCCACTCGCGATACTGCCTGGCAGTGCTCCATGACATGTCTGGTTCCACCCGCCATCAACCATAATTGCTCGCATTCGCCCGGCGTGGGATGGCCGCGCCCGTACAAACTCAAGGCGAGCTCATAATCATCGGGATGATCAAGATCAAGGAGCGTACCGCTATCAGCAACCTCAAGGTCCAGAGCTTCAGCATCATGCCTCTCCAGAACGCTCCGCAAGCCGCCCTCGCCGTCATGTGCGAGTATCTCCGGAATAAGGCTTCTGCTAATGATCGGTGGATGGCCCCGGTCTCCCAGGAACTTAGGATAAAGTATCGATGGACGGGTTCTATCGAACTCTTCAACGAGTAGCTGAACAGTCTCCTGTCTAATCAGAGGCATGTCGGCTGGTAGCAGGAAAAAAGCTTCCACCAACTCCGGCAATGATTCTACCCCGGCCAGCACCGATGAGAACATCCCCTGCTCGAAACCGGGATTATGCACGACGTCCGCCCCAGCGCGACGAGCGGCATAAGCGACTTCGTCAGATCGTTTTCCTGTCACCACAATCACAGGATCGACACCGTCTGCTGCAAACAGCCTCACGACCTGCTCGACAACCGTCCGGTCTCCAAGGGGCAGCAGGGGCTTGAAAGAACCCATGCGCGAGGAAAGGCCTGCCGCCGGGATGACCGCCGCCAACCGGATCATCCGCCCATCTCCGACCGGGACTTGATCAACTCTGCGCCTATGGAAACAGCAATCTCCTCCGGGGTCTGTGCGCCGATCCCCAAACCGATGGGGCAATGACAGCGGTCGATATCCGCCTGAGTCACTCCTTCCGCCAGCAGGGATGCATAGATCTTGTCTCGTTTCTTACTGCTTCCGATCATGCCAACATACCCTGCATCGGTACGCAGAGCTTCGGCCAGGACGTTTCGATCATGCAGATGCCCACGTGTGACGATGACAATAAAAGCATCAGGGCCAATGACGAGACCGGAACAACAGTTTTCAAACGACGACAGCACAACCACTTCATCGGCCTCGGGAAATCGTTCCCGGTTGGCAAAATCGGCCCTGTCGTCAAGAACTACGGTACGGAAACCAACCATGAAACCAACCCGCGCCGTGAACTGTGAAACATGTCCGGCACCAAAAATGTACAAAGAAGGCGGAGGAGAAAACGGCTCGTGCAATACCATCTCCATGCCCTGCTTCTCAAACCGGGGAACGCCATCACCCTGCCCTTCAGTCAGACGATGCTTCACAGCCCCCAGTTGCTCGCCCACCTGCTGAAAATGAGTGCTCAGGACTGAATGTAACCCCTTGCGCAACAGCGTATTCAATTCGAGAAAAACACCTGCACATGAACCACCGGGGCTTACGGTTTCCAGCAGAAGAGACAAACCACCGCCGCAAATCATGTCAGAATCAGCGGCCAGTTCCTGAGTCATGTCTACGAAAAGAAGCTTGGCGGCACCGTCACCGACATCAAGCAAAGAAACGGCCTCGCGACAGGCCATTGCCTCGGCCAGTCCTCCCCCCACGGTCCCGACAATGGAGCCGTCACGCCGAACAGCCATCTTGGCCCCTGAGCTGCGAGGCGTTGAACCGGAACTCTCGACAACTGTGACAAGTCCAAATGGCTCGTTGTTTTCTATAAGACCGCAGATGGCACGCACAAACTCCCGCATATCACCACTCCGTATCCAGTATCTGCCGCTTGCCAAGGCCGGGCACAGCCGGAGCAGCGTCATTATTCATTTCGATTTCAATTGCCAGATTTGCCTCTGCTACAACAGGCATGGATGCAAGCGCATCATGCGCACGCCTGCCAGACTCTGCACTTCCACAAACACGCACAAAAAGAGTGTCCTTGCTCAAAGCGACTGCGAAATCAGCAAGGCCCGAAATAGGGTAAAGCGTTTCGTTTAAATCGGCCAGCCTAAGACGATTGGAACCAACCGGAACGCCATCAGATATCCGGCTTACATGCGGATCAAGTCGACGCATGGGACTCCCACAAACGCATTGATCAGGCAGGATTCTTCCGCTGTCTCCTGTACGGTAGCGGATGAGCGGCATACCCCGCCGAAGCGGTGTGGATACGACTATCTCCCCAACGTCACCGTCTGGGACAAGCTTTCCCGTATCGGGATCAACAATCTCAAGGTAGACATCGGCCTCACGCAGATGCATGCCGCTTCCCGGCTCACATTCAACCGCCCCGCCAAGGCCTGTTTCAATCATTCCCCAATGGCGGAACACTCGACAGCCAAATATCCGCTCCAAATTCCGCACCACCGCTTCAGGAGCCGCGTCCCAGCATAACAGTACCGACTGGACTCTGCCTTTTGGCATCCCCAGCCGCTCCCACCAGTATGCAATCAGGTTCACATGGGCCGCCGGACCAACGATACAAGATGCATTTTCAGCCATGATTTGATCCAGCGCAGCTTTACCGTCTTCCAGAATGCCATGAGGAACACAGCGCGCTCCGAACCGAGTCAGCGCCTCTGCCAGTAGCATCCCCACCCCTCCGGTCCGCTCTCCGGGCATCAACACAAGGGCGGTCTGGCCGGGGCCAATCATGATGCGCATGCCCCAATCGAAAAAGTTGATGGTCGCTTCCAGGTCGTCCTGCGTATGAAAAACCCGCTTGGGCTTGCCTGTCGTGCCCGAGCTGTGCAGGGTGACAACCCGTGCAATGTCATCCTGCGACACGCACAGGAGTTGCTCAGGATATTCCCGAAGATCGCCTGCCGTCATCATGGGTAATCGCGAAAAGTCTTCGGCTGTCCGAATGGCCTCGACATCAAAACCGGCAAGTGTCCGACCATAAAAGGGGCTGTTGGCGCGAGCGTGCTCAATAACTGCCCGTAGTTGTTCCATCTGCCAACAGCGCACCTCGCCTGACGAGGGGCGGCGACTCCCGCTCCAGCCCATTCGACGGACAAGCCAGTGATCAAGATGAGACTGCGCCATGAGTCTTATTCCTGTAGAGAGTTTCGCCGTCCATGGACGTCAGGTTGTAAGCGCAAAACGGCACCAGCCGCCCGTCGGGCGACACAATGTGAATGCAACATCCTTTCAAGCGCTCGATATCCAGGGTCCAGGCATCCTGAAACGCCATGGCAGAAACAGCCAGCGTATGAGTTCCCGCCCGTTCGATGAAGCGATCAAGGGCATCGGGCGCGTCAGCCATGGGCAGCGTTCTTTGCGGAGCGGACCACTGGCGCTTGACGAACGACTTGGCCTTGTCCGCGCCTTCGGATGCAGGTCGCGGAAGGCAACCGCAATCCGTACCGGCGGAGAGCTTTTGCAGGCTGCCGGACTCGGTCACCATGTAATTGGCGTGAAAGGAGCAATGGGAATGCTCACACCCCGGCGGCTGGAAATCCTGAGCTTTAATGGCACCATCAGTCTGATCTTCAAGATACCGCATGAGTTCCGGCAGTGTCACCCGCTGTTCGTCTGCAGGCGGCTCGGGATACCGACCAAAATAACTGACGGGTTGAAAGTGCACACCGCGCACCCCAGGAGACCGCTCGGCAGCCAACCGGATGATGGCTCCGAGATCGTGATCATTGACACCGGGAACAACAGTAGGCACCAGCACCACACCAATTCCCGTTGCCGCCAAAGCATCGATTGCCGCAAGCTTGCTCTCAAACAGCGCCTGCCCCCGCAACGCAGAGTGTATGACGTCATCGGTTCCGTCGAATTGAAGAAACACAGAATCAAGCCCGGCCTCGGCCAGACCGGCGGCATAATCCGGCTCTCGGGCAATACGCAGACCGTTGGTATTCAATTGAATGAAGGGAAAACCCTTGGCCTTTCCTATTCGGATCAGATCAAACAAGTCGTCCCGTACGGTGGGCTCTCCCCCGGAAAGCTGGACATTGCAGAAGCCGGAAACATCCCTGACCCGATCGAACAGTCGACCAATTTCCTCTTGCGTCGGATCAGGCGGAGCGGTCTTGCCCGAAGAGGCGAAACAGACAGGACAGCCAAAATTGCAGCGCCATGTCACCTCCATGACAGCAGTACAGGTATGCTGCCTATGGGCATCACACAGACCACAATCAAGCGGACACCCCTGATCCACAGCAGTGAGCGGTTGACGTGGCATAGATGGAACCTTGGGTCGTTTCCATTGGTGAAAATCCGGCTGGCCTCGCCAGACGATCACGCGAAACTCCCCGTGTTGCAGGCATTGTTTTATCAAAAAAGTCTCATCACCAATGGTTTCATGATGAGCCGAAACAGGTCGCAAACAGACCGGGCAAAGACTTCGGGGAACGGTACTCATCCCTAGCCGCGCCCTTCTGCCGGATCAAATCCGTTGTCTACCAGTATCTCCCGAACCTGCGCATACGTGGTTGAGAGCAAACTGCTACATCGCTGTGCATCCGGCTGACCACATTGACCATCGAGGATATCGCCACAGGTCATACCACCGTATTCCCGGGTGGTAGCCACGAACCAGTCGCGTAGCTGTTCCAGCATGAGCGGCAACCGCTCGTCCTTCTCCTCCACATCCTCTCCCTTGCCCGTGTACAATCCGAACACGAGGGATGCTCCAGTGAAAACACCACACGGACCGGAACAATCACCCAGCCCATCGCACAACCCTGCTGCCGCACGAACCGTATTGGGACTCTCGCGCCCCATCTCTTCCAGAGCAAGCAGGACCATGATCTGACTACAGCAGAACCCCTTGCCGGCAAGCTCCATCATACGCAATCCCATCTCATCAAACATGTCTTGATCCTTTTTTCTCCGCAATCATCAAAAAATATCCAAGCTGGCTCTGCCCACATCCGCACGCCAGGCCGTTCTCCCCGGCGAACATCAGGCGGGCAGTCAGGTCCTTGAGCAAACAAGAGTGATCCTCAAGCATAACCACACTGAAACCGGCGTCCTCTACCATGGTTCTTGTCTCTTCAAGAGGCACGGCTCGATCTGCGCATGACACGCCACCCTTTCCTCCCGGACCACACAGATCCGAGAGAGCGAGAAAGCCTCCGGGTTCGAGAACGCGCGCGAATTCCGCCACTCCAGCGCATGGATCAGACAGAAGCGACAGAACACACTCGCAAAACACCGCATTAAATGAATCCCCTGTGAATGGAAGCACATCGCCCAAGGCTCGAATGAGACCTGACCGGCCAGATCGACTAATCTGAGAATGCGACGCTTCCACACCATATGCCTTTGCCCCGAACCGCGAACGCAATCGCCCCACCGTTGCCCCGAGGCCACACCCCACATCGAGCACGCGCCAGCCGGGATTCATGCCCATGATTTCGGCAGCTCGGTCGGTCAAAGCAAAACCACCGGGGCGCAACGTGTCGCCTGCTGCTGCCTGCAAGGTCGGGCGCTCCCACAAAGGACGGGACTCCAGCACGATTACTTATCCTCCAACAATTGCTCCACCTGCTTCATCTTGCCAAGAGCCAGTTCCTCAGGGATGAACACCATGCCGCACTTTGGGCAGGCAGGCAGTTCCACATTGAAAAGTGATCCGAGATACTCCAACTCCACCGGTCTCAAGACCATGGCCTCGCCGCACGGGGCGCATTGCCAACCGGCCGCGTTCGCTTCGGGGACCTTGATGACACTCACGACTGCACTCCTTTTACCTGCATACGATGAGACCAGACATTGTGGACAAGGTAACCGTCATTCGTCGGCTCGAATTCCACCCAATAGGTCACGACGACGGGCCTGTATGACGCGAGCAATCTTCCGGTTTCTTCATGTTTGAATTGTCTTCCGGTCTCCCGGGCGTTGAGCAGTACTTTCTGCACATCGCTTTTCAGAATCCGACGTTCCTCCATGAGAGCGGTGACTTCGTCGGTAGATTCCACAGATATTTCCTCGAAAGACTCGCTCTCTCCCGAGTCACCATCATTCCAAACATCGCGCAACAATCGACTTTTCAGGCGAGCCCGATTCTCGCGTCGCTCGGAATAGCCGGGTGCCGGGCGTGACGCCGGGTCATCTTCTCGCGGATATAGCAGATCATAGAGATGCAAGGCCCGCTTCCCGGTACCGGCGATGCGGTCACGACACATGACGCAATAGGTGACAAAATCCTCTTGCGCCACAGCGGCCCGCTTTTCTGTGACAGCCCTTGCGAGGTCGGGGTTGGCCTCGGAAAGCAGACCTCCGAACCCGCAGCACTGTGTCAGTTCACCGGAAAGTTCTGGCTCGACACTTTCGACACCGCACTTCTCAAGCAATGCGCGTATATCCTCACGGAGCATGGCGTTGTGCCGAGCAGAGCAAGGATCGTTGATAGCCAAACGAGAAGAGGACCCACGCGCTCCATCAGGCAGTCCCAGATTGCGCAGAAGGGACCAGTGCGAGGTAATTTCAGCGTCCGGCAGTCCGGCGCGCAGCGTCTTGAGGCAGGTGGGACATGCTACGATCATAATCGGTTTGCCCATGGTTTCCCAAGCCGACTTGAGCGCGTCCAGAGATTCCGCCATCAAATTCTCACGCCCTGACCATTCGGCGGGCGCTCCGCAACAACGCAGAAACAAACCGACGCTACCAAGTTTCGTACGCAGATCAGCGTAGGCCGCTTCCACCGCTTCAGGGTCGGATGCAGGCAATTGGCAGCCCGGGAAAAAGAGGTAATCACTATGATCCGCCCCCGGAGCGTGCTTGACAAGAGCAGCCTTGTCTCCATCGGCAAAGGCCAAGTCGCGCAGGGCAAATTCATGGGCCGAAGGCGGCATCTTGTTTCGTCTGACCATGCTGCGACGCGCCTCAAGACAGAGGTCGGCCATGGAAAAATCTTCTGGACACACGGTCTCGCACAACCCGCACAACATGCATGAATTGATCATGGTATTGGCTTGTCGGGTACCCATGACGATCGATTCATTATTATAAATCCGGCGGGCATAGACCTTGGGGTAATGCTGGTAGTGACGCATGTATTCACAGACTTTGACACATTCCATACACTCGCATTGCAGGCATCGTTTGGCCTCGTCCCGGGCCTCGACTTCGGAGTAGCTATCTCCTGCTGAAACAACAGGAGCTACGGACTCCACTCCCTTGAGGCTTGTGTAAAGACGAGTTTCATAGGCTCCTTCACGATCTCGATTGGAGACCATCGAGACCCCCTGGGTATACCGCTCGATTGAATTTGCCACCCTTCTACCCGCTGCCGCCTGAAGGACCGGGGACACTTCGCCGGGGATACTGGCAAACAGTCCAGCGCGCTCAGTACCAAGGGTCAGTCGATCCGACGCCCCGTATCCGAAATCCTGAACCGGCAGGACATCCGAATCAACAAAGGCAGCGTCAACTGTTTCAAGCTGCGATTCGATATTTTCCCTAGAGACAGAAAGACCTGATTCGACACGAACGCCCAGACGCTCCAGACTGGAAAGTTCCCGTTCCAGTACATCGTCCGGCAATTCCGGGAGTGACTCACCAAGAACCGAACAAATCAATGTCACATCGTAGCCGCGACGGGCCAATTCCCAGGCCGCGCTCAAGCCGGTCAATCCGCCGCCGAATACAGCCACTTTCTTGTGCTTGGACGGCAGAGGTTTGGGCGGAGACACCGGAGATCCCAACTCGGCACAAGCCCGCTCAAGGGACTCCACCTGAATGGCTCCCCCCACTTCCGTACGTACACATGCCTCTTTGCAGGGGCCGTCGCAGATACGGGCCAGCACTCCGGGTAACGGCAGGGTTTTAGCCAGAATCTGCCACGCCTTGTCAAAGCGACGTTGAGCCATGAGCGCACAAAACTGTTTGACGTCAACATGGAGCGGACAGGCAGCCGTACACCGTGGCACCTCTTCCTGTATGCATTTTCTTTCCCATTCGCGCAGTTCGGCCTGATCCATTCGATTTCCTTAAAAAGAAAGAGACAGCGACCCGAAACTTGTCGGGTCGCTGTCGTTTAATCAATTGTGTATTAGCCTTTGAGTTCGGCGAGGACCTTTTCCGGCAGCGCGGGCAGTTTCTTAATGCGTACGCCGCATGCATTGTAGATGCCGTTGATGACCGCAGCATGCGGACAGGTCAGCGGCAGCTCGCCAACACCGGAAGCGCCAAAGGGACCTTCCGGGCGATCGCTCTCGATGTATTCCAGGACGATGTCGTCCGGTATCTGCTTGATATACGGGAAGCCTGCACCCTTCATGGTCGAGTGCTTCTGTATGTCCTCATAATCTTCAGTCAGCGCCAGACCAATGGCCTGAGCCAAGCCACCGTACATCTGGCCGTCAACAGCGAGCTTGTTGTTGATCTTGCCCACATCGGCGACACAGGTCATCTTCTCGACCGTCGTCTTTCCGGTTGCGATTTCCACTGCGACCTCGGCCAGGAACACGCCGTACATGTAGCTTGCGAACGGGCTGCCCTGTCCATTTTCGTCGCACTCGGTGGCCGGAGCCGTCCACTTGCCGTTGTAACGGACAGCGATATTTTCATCGACCATTTCCTTATACGAGCGGAACGAACCGTCTGCCTTTCGCATGCCACCCAGCAACAGTTCACAACCGGCCTTGATGGCGCGGCCGACAACCACCTGTGAGCGGGAACCACCGGCAGGACCGGCATTGGGGCATGTGCGCGTATCGTTGAGCACCAGCCTGATCTGCTCGGGAGCAAGGCCAAGCGGACGCAACGCTTCATGGGCGGTTCCAAGAGTACCAATATCCGCACCCTGACCATGATCATGCCATGTGGCGTAGACAGTAACGGTACCATCTTCATTCAGTTCCACATCGATTTCAGCAGTATCCGGCCCGTCGAGACCGCAACCGTACACACCCAGGGAGATGCCGACGCCGCGCTTGATTTCCGCAGTGGAACCCGCAGCAGCCTTCTTTTTGGCTTCCTCGTATTTAGGACGGACGGCATCCAGAATGGCAGGCAGGGAGTATACTTCCGGGTCCTGACCAGTGGGCGTTGTGGAGCCTTTACGGTAGGCGTTCTTGTAGCGGAACTCCAACGGGTCCATACCGATTTTTTCAGCGAGCATGTCAACGAGCACTTCCGAAGCGAACTCGGACTGGGGAGAACCATATCCACGGAAAGCGGAGCCCCATGCGTGGTTGGTGGCGACGGTGCGCCCCATGCCGCGAATATTGGCGATATCATACCCAGCACCAATGAACTGTGCACCGCGCAGAGTCAGCAGATCGCCGAACTCGGAGTACGGCCCGTGATCAACAGTCCAGTCTGTTTCCATGCCGAGCATTTTGCCGTCGTTGTCACAAGCCATGCGAACATTCATGAAGAACGGCGAACGCTTGCCAGTGTACTGCTGTTGCTGCTTCCAGGTATAGTTCAGGAAAACCGGCTTGCCGGTTGCAAGGCAGGCAGCACCCACCAAGGCCTCCATGGTCGGGGAAAACTTGTAGCCAAAGGTTCCGCCAGCAGGGTTCTGAACCATGACGATGTTTTCGGGGTCCACGCCGAGGCCAGGGGCAATCATGTAGAGATGCAGGTGCAGCCCAATGGATTTGGAATGGATGCACAGTTTGCCTTCGTCGTCCAGATAGGCAAACCCTACGTCCGGCTCAATGGGCATGTGCGGCTGGCGACCAACATAGAAATCGTCTTCTATGACATGGGCAGCGCTGTCGAAAACAGGACCTGTTTCCTCGCCTTTGGCGATGCGCTGTTCAAAGTAGACATTGGGCGTACCCGGATGAATCTCAATGGCATCATCAGCCATGGCGGCCGGGGCGCTCATGTATTCGGGCAACCGTTCCATCTCGACCTTGACCTTGGCAGCCGCGGCCTGAGCATTCTTGTCGGTATCAGCACAAACAATAGCAATGGCATCCCCGTACTGGAAGACCTTCTCGTCGCACAGGATGGGACGATCCCAACCGTCACCCTTGTTGGTGGGGAAGGTGATCAAGCCGGTGATACGGTTTTTGCCTTTGATGTCCTTGTAGGTAACGATCTTTTCAACGCCGGGCATTTTCTCGGCTTCGGCTGTATCGATGGACAGAATCTTGGCATGAGACACTTCGGCCTGGACAAGGGCCAACTTCAGGGTTCCCTGCGGCATCTTGATGCCAAGATCAGCGCCGTAATCCAGTGTGCCGGTCACTTTGGCAACACCGGTGGGACGCGGATAGTTGGTGCCCCAGATGCGGCCGTCTTCAGGGATCTTGAAGGAGAGATCATCAATCGATTTATCACCACGCATGACCGCTGCAGCGTCCAGCACGGCGTCCACCAACTGTTTGTACCCAGTACAACGGCAGGCGTTACGATATTTCTGGAACCAATCACGGACATCCTCTCGAGTCGGATTCGGATTGGAATCTATGAGTGCCTTGGTCGAAACAATGAAGCCCGGGGTACAGAATCCGCACTGCGCGCCGCCGTGGGCGATCCACGCCACCTGGATGGGGTGCAGCTGATCCGGTGTGCCGATACCCTCGGTAGTGGTAATCACGGCTCCGTCTGCAACGCGACTCATCTTCATGGAACAGGAACGGATCAGCTTGCCATCCACAATGATCGAGCAACTGCCGCATTGGCCGGTGCCGCAACCCACCTTGACACTGGTCAGCCCCAGGTTCTCACGCAGGACGTTGGCAAGGGACTCGTCTGATTCGCAGATGACCTGCTTGGGAGCGCCGTTCACCATGAGATTCAATTTGATCATGTAAGTCTTCCTCCTTAATATAGGCGACTGTTGAACGTTCACACCCGCAACAACGGGCGCGCACTGTTATTTCCCGAAGGGACAGACTGGGTAACGGCAGACGTCGCACGTCGCACAGAACCCGCCGTGTCCTAAATCCACAATGTCGTCGCGGGTGATTTGTTCACCGGCCAGCAGACGCGGCACGATAAGATCGAAAATCGACGCCCGGTAATACATGACGCAACCGGGCAAGCCGAGAATGGGCACGCCGTCCAACTCGGCGACCATGAACATGACGCCTGGGAAGGTAGGAGAACCATAAGTCACGATTTCGGCCCCGGTAGCCCGGATAGCCGTGGGTGTCTGGTCGTCGGGGTCCACCGACATACCGCCAGTCACCACCACCATTTCGGCCCCCTCCGCGATGAAGGCCATGATGGCGTCCCGGGTCATTGATGGGTCATCTGAAGAGAGCCGCTGACCCATGACTGTTGAACCGAGATTGGAAAATTTATTACGGATGACCGGACCGAATTTATCTTTGATCCGACCATGGAAGACTTCGCTGCCTGTAGTCACGAGGCCGACGTTGTGGTGCACAAACGGCTTGATGCCGACCACGTAGGGGTATTCGGCGCAGATGGCTTCCACTTGCTCTATCTTCTTCTCATCGATGACAAGCGGCACGACTCGGGTCCCGGCCACGGCTCGGGGGCTCGTCACCTGCTGCCCGTCATGCATGGTGGCCAGCACAACCTCTTCTATGGAATTGATACGCCTCAGCGCTTCGATGTTGATGTGGAGGAGCCCCGGTTCCGCCTCGAAATTGATGCGCCCCTCGGAAACGGAAGATAAGGAGATACCCGGTCCGGCTGCTGCACGAACGATACGTTCAGCCGCCTCGTTCTCGTGAATGCGCCCTTTCTCAAGGTTAAGAACGTAAACATGCTCCTTGCCGATTTCCAGTAACGTCGGAATATCTTCCAGAGCGATAACGTGCCCTTTCCTGAATGCCGGACCTTTGGATTCTCCCGGAACTATACGTGTCATATCGTGGCACAAAACCATTCCGACAGCTTCCTGGACAGGGACCGTTTTCATATTCTGTCAGCTCCATGAGCCTGAGTGGATACTCCACCTCAAGCGGATTGGGGAATTGGGACCGCCGACAATTATGCCTAAACAGGCATAATCACAGACGCACAAATTTACAGCATGATATCGGATGGTTGAAGACACATTCACCCTCAAAGCACTATGCCGAAACAGGCACAATGTATCGCCATAGCGGTATTGCGTCAACGGGGTATGGGATTTCCTATCGTGTTATTTCTAACCAATAGTAAAACAGGTGAAAACATGGATAATCACTTATTGAGCAGCAGTGTAGTGTTGCATAAAAAACAGCATATGGTGGAGAAAACAGAGAGCAGAAGCACCGTCATATTGAGCCTGCGAAGCCCTTCTCTATAAATGCGACTTTTGTAAGTACGTGAGATTAATTGCCTGAGATATTGGCAGATAGAATGGATTTGGTTATCTGATTGGAATGTACAAGCTAAAAGAATGGACCTTCACAGGGGCTTCCGGCACAAAATATCAATTCTCAAACCTGGCAAAAAGTGATGAATTACCGCAGTCTCCCGGTATTCTCATTCTAGGTTACGCTCACCCTCGGGGCCACCTGGCAGGATGGCAGGTACACCCTCTGCTCATTCATCATAGCGATAATATTCACGCGACCTTCGCCAACAGCATAGAACAGCAGGCCGCTCAACTACCTCTATGGAACTGCAACCTGATCCTGCTGGAACCATCCAGTTCTGCAAGAGAAGAATCCGTGAAAGACTTGGAAGGCATATTACTATAGGAAAAGGGCCTACCTCTTTCGAGATAGGCCCTTGACATTCTATGGCGGAGAGGGAGGGATATAAATTAAAATATTTATACATAGTATTTCAATTACATACAAATATTATCAACACGAAAAATTCTTTTGTGTACCATGCTGTGCACCACCTATAAATTTGCTAGAGAATGATTCGAACCGGCGGAGCTATTTTTGAAATGACGGCAGGGGGAAGAAAGATCAACGCAACGCACACAGTATAAAAAAGGGCGCCAATTGCATTAAAAGCTGACAATGTATATAGATCAACAGCGTAATGCTTGTTTACGGTTACAACTTCAAAGTGAGGTACCTGGTGCGCAATTATTTATTCATTTCTTTAATGTTTATAATGTTGACGGGCTGTGGAGTTGTTGCCCCAATGCACAACACTAATATGCTTGGTGAAATCAATTTAGGTGATAGCTATCATCAAGTCTCAGGTAAACTTATGGGGCCTAGGCGGACAGAGTCTTTTTATGAACTCGGGCATGAATTTGAAATTATGAAGGCAAAAATTAAGTACCCCAAAGGTTATACCTATCTTGTCTTCATGGACGATGCTTTGCTTGGGTACGGTGATTCTTTTTATGCAAGATTCAACAAAGCTAGACAGAACCCATCAGTATTTAGCAAGATGATTGATCAGCTAATAATGGCACCACCCACTACTGAAAATCATACTACAGAACAGATAACACCCTCCAATGGAGGTATTTAATTACTTAATAAAGACAGCTTGTTAAAGCGATTAAACTGAATCTGCGCATCGGTAGACATTTATGTGAATGTCGTGGATCTGTATTATCTATTAGTGAATTAAGCATCCCCTTGCTTTCAATATGAATCATACTCGAATTTAAAAACTAAAAACGGGAGCCGAAGCCCCCGCATTTCAGTTTATTACTTGCCTGCCATTATTGAAACTCTTTTTCCGCCTTCCAGTTGTTGTTATCCATATGCTCAGCAATTGTTCCAATCTGCTTACTAATAAGCCGCAGCATGTTTGCTTCACCAGGGCTTTTTTCGTCTAGGTTGCTGGCAAGACTGTCTAAGCTTTGCGCCGCTGCGTAAAGATCAGCAACTGGTTCCCAAAAAACGAGATCCAGGGATTCAGGATTTGATTTTGGGGACTTAGGTGTTACTTTCTTTTCTTCCATTTCGTACCTCTCTTGTACGTTTGTGGTTAGGTCCTTGGGGGTGATGCAACCACTCCCTTGGGCCGATTCTATGAGTTCAGCTACTTTTGCTGTTCTCTCCAAATGATTTGCTGGAGATTGCCAGCCGTGAAAGGTTTCCCTGCCATCGTGGTATGCCCTTCGGCGTTTAGGGCCTCGGCTATTTCACGATATGACTTGCGCTTGCCGAGCCTCGGCTTGCGGTACAAGCGTTTGATCTCCCGCCACGTATCGGGCTTACCTTCTTTCAAGGACTTACGGCCTTCACACTTCCCGGTTTGTTCACGTTTTCGCTCACGGGCCGCCTTGAGTTTTTTGACAAGCATAGACTTTTCAAGCTCCGAGAATATGCCCTGCATCTGAATGAGGGCTTTTCTCATAGGGTCGGCTTGCATGGCCTCGGTTACGTCTTCACCTGTCCTGGCTGATATGAGCGTGATATCTTTTGAAGCCAAGTAAATGACCAGGCTTTCCTGTATGCGATACTCACGGGCTAGACGGTCCATTCCTTCTATGACGATGGTACGGACACCATTCTTCAATATGGCGGACACCATTTCCTGAAAGGCTGGCCGATCTGCTTCGTCGGCTGTACCGCTCACTCCCTCTTCACGGTAATAGCGTACGATCTCGATACCGGTGGCTTTTGAATGGCGCTCGATCTCTTCTTGCTGGCGGATAAAACCATCACCATCAATTTGACCGGAACCGCTCACTCGTAAATATCCGTATGCCTTCATGGATTCCCCTCTTTGCCAGATTTTTATATCCAGCTTCGATGCAACCATAACGGCATTAAACTAATTGTGTCAATATTATTTCTTTAGAAAACGTATTAAATCTACAATGAGAGATACAAGCCTTCAGCCTGTCGCCAACAAAAAGGAAAAGCGGACCTCGACAAGCTGCCGATAGTCCGCTCTGATATAGCCGTGGCTCTCTAAAAACACACACTCACGCGCCGATTAATGGAGTCTAGCGCCTTTGATGGGGCATTAGTCGTCTTGGGGTGTCTGCCTTCAAAAAACCGACTGTGAGTTAGTTATTAGGATAAACTTGCCTGAGAAGGCTTAGGAGTTCTTCGGCTGGTATGATTGCCAACCAAGGCTTGCGGCTTTGCCTATGAAGCACTATGGGCATTTTTTCAGCTCCTGCGTCCTGAGTCGCTTGCTCAATTGCTGGATACAATGACAGACGTTCCGTGCGCTTGATCTCGAAGTGTAACGGCAAACCATCGGCCACCACGTCCGGGGAGTCTGGTCCGCCTTGATACTGGCAACCTCGCCTTGCCTCGAATCCATATTCTTTGAGAAGGGCTGCCGCTTCACGTTCGCCGCGCTTGCCCTTGTCTCGACTGGCCTTACCCATTGGCACCCCCCACACCCTGACGCGAAGGGTTCGAGCCAAAGCGATATACAAACAAAGCACAACTTTCAAAGTCGCAATCTCCCACTTGCTTTGGAGAAAACCCACAACAGTCAAGGCAGCGCTTCCGTATGGCCTTGAGCACAGACTTTACTTTGTTGGCTCCTGTCGCAGGGTCTTTATTGATGCCGTTGCGAATTGGGTAAACAGGGCATCCATTCGCAGTACATAGAGAGGCTTCTCGGGTGCTACCGCCACAACATTCGACACAGTGTGCTCGTACCGCTTTCAGCGGGGTCAGTTTTGTCATGATATACGTCCTTGTAAATGCCATCAACGTCCTGTCGATGGGTTGAGGTTGTCGCAATATAAAAACATTCATTTGAATATATGTGAGGGCGTGCTATGAAAAAGGTCAGGAGAAGACCCATGAAGAAGCTCATTGTTATGATTTGTCTGGTTGGCTTGCTGTTCGGTTGTGCTGTGAAAGAGCCATCTATGAAGGCTCAAGCAGAAAATGCCAGAAGCCGGGCCTATGGAGAAAAAGTGGAAGATCAAAAGACACTTGGTCTTGCAGACGTGGACAACTTCGAGTTGCTCATGCTGGGACTTGACGCCATATTGTTGGGCACTGGGAATATGGACACAACAGGATTCAGCCTCTCAGACATGGAGTGATTACTCCCAAAAAAGGCGATCTTTGCCGCTTGACTCGCTGTCTTTGAGTCCTTTTGTCTTGTTCGTGTATCCTGCATAGTTCAGGTTGCTACCCTTGCAACAAATCCTGATAACATTAAACCGTTTAAGGATATTCAATGAAACACCCACTTTTCATATTGCTTGTTTTGTTTGGATTGACCGGCTGTACAACGTTTGACGATTTTCAAAACGCTGCCCTGCCTCAATGCCGCACTCAAGAATGTGCCAGAGCACATGGAGAGTCAGATCCTAGTAAGGTAAGGCGGACGACTGAACCGCCGTCATGGGAAGAAGCGGGATGGTTTGCCCTTGATGTTGGGATAGATACCGCAATAGGGACAATCCTTTGGAATAACGATCTCCCCGATCAAACGGGCCAGCGTCCGCCAGACTGGTGGGATGAGGATTAAGTCAGAAAGCCGCCTGAAGACCACCACGGCTTTCGGGTGTGGTTGCCGCTTCGCTCTCTGTAACTCGGCGTTGGGTTCGGGTTGGTTATGCCATAACTGTTCAAGGTCAGCCCGGTATCCATGACTTTTGCCATTTGGCCCAGCTGCGACACGGCAGGAACTCCGAGCATCCCAAGCCCCATAGATACAGGAGCACTAAAGGCCGAGGGTTGCGCCTGCTTGCCAAATGTATCCAGCCCCATTTGGGCCACACGTCCAATTGCCTTTGCCATTGGGACGTTGCCGGTTAAGCCGTAAGTCCCTTTTGCCATCATACCCGCAACGGGTGCCGAGGTAATACTCATAAGGTAGCCTGCGGGGTTCATAGGGCCAAAGCCAGACGTTTTCCCCTGCGAGTCGAGTTGACCACCAGCTTGTAGGGCGTCCCTGTCCTCAAAGGACGTTTGAACATCATCACCATTGACTCCAAACATGTTCCCAAGAAGACCGCCGGAGTTATGGGTTTTTCTCATTGCCGAGGGTTGACCAAGAAAACCTTCAAGCTCGTTCAGGTCTCCTTTATAAGCGGCTTTAGTTGCCATAATATGGTCAAATGGGCTGATTGCCCCCATCTTGGCTTGTTTCGCCAGTGTAGCCCTATCAAGCGCCTCTGCTGATCGTTTTGCCGCGAAGTTGTCACGGATATTCTTTTGAAGGTTCTGGCGATACTGATTATGGAACGGGCTAGCCTTGTTGCTCATGGTCATGGCTTTCCAAGCCTGCCCCATGTTTCCATTACGCATGGCGGTATGAAAGGCAGCTTGTCCACCAACGCCGGTGGTCATCATGCCGCGACCAGTAAGGGACGGTTTGCCCACTTGGACCTTTCGGCCTGTTCGCTGGTCATAGCCCCAAGCTGTATTTTTCTCAGACGATCCACCGCTAAAGTCATTTCTGCCACCACCAGGACCACCAGAGCCAGAGCTTCCAAAACCAGAGCCTCCAGCCGCACGGTCATTCTGATAGCCTCCACCAAAGTCAGGCATAGCTATTCTCCTAATGGGTTACAGTTTTTTGGCCTTGGCTTTCGCGCTGGCGGTCTTGTTTGTCGCTTATGTTAAGAAGCGGCATGGGGGCAGCTGAGCTTTTATCACTGCCTAACAAACGGATTTCGACTATCCGCTCGTGTATCCACTCTTTGCGCTCTCGGTTCCGTGGATACTTGGTCACAAGCTGTTCCAAGCTGTCGGCAATGACCAACGACTCAATAATCAGTGGCTGCTCTTTCGGGTCTTTGTGGTCCAGATGGGTTGTTACTGCAAAAACGTGCATAGTTAATTTCTCCTATGCTCTGCCGCCGTCTTCCATGACAGCGGGTTGCAAGGTTTATCGGTAAAGCTTCTCTTGTTTGAAGTGGACTCCCCCCTGGGGGGTGTGTGGGGTCAAGTGGGGGTATAGGCGTAACTGCTCCAGTGCTGCCTGTCCGAATAAACAAAGGTTATTACCCATACGAACGACTTGGGCTATGCAGGGGGGGGTGTGGGGTATTTTAGAACGCTGAATGTTTTGGGGGTCCCCAAGATGGATAGAGTCTCAAACTTTTCACAGATTTTTTTAGATGGGAGAATGACTGTCGTCTTCTTCCTGCTGTGAATCCGAAGCAAGGTCATCTGATATAGATTCAACAGATTGACCAGATAGGACGCTGACAGCTGACTTGGGCAATGAGGGCATTCCCTCAATGCGTACAATGACCTCGTTGTCTCCACCAGCCGATTTCTCTTCGTGCTTGGTTATTTTGTCGAGCAGGATACCCATATTCACCGTACCAACTCGCATTAGATCCTTGAGGAAGGGTGCACCTTGTTTATCCAACTCCTCTGGAGGTAGACGCTCAAGGGCATTAAAGATCAACTCCATCTGTTTACCAAGGAGCATTTCAAGGGCATTGAGTTTCCTGCTACCTCTAACACGCTCAAGCTGGTCTGTGGTTTTCTTCGCCTTTTTGAGGGCTCGCCACAGTGTTGTTCGGTGAACGCCTGCGGCATCGGCTGCCTCTTTGACGGGCATACCGCCTTTGATTGCATGAACTGCTAACTCTGTGTTTGGATTCTTGCTCATTGATTCTCCGATTTGTTTAGTCTCGTCTGCCCAACCCCCAAAGGGTGGGCGGGACGGGACGCCCTCCCCTTTAGGGGGAAGTGATCAGCCCACTCTTAACCCGCGTGGTTAAGCCATTTCTGCGGGTAGGTGGGCTATAGCCCATCAGCCCACACAAATTCTATTAGTTTCAAATAGTTAGGGTGGGACGATATACGTTTTAGCCCACATCAGCCCACTAGCCCATCAGCCCACCGTAGCAAGCTGTTTTTTTAGGCGCTATCAGCCGCCCTTCATTGTCAATCTCTATGGTCTTTTCCCGAAGCCCTCGCTGGATGAATCGCTCTCCCTTGTGGCGTCCACAACCTAATGTTTTGTCAGCACCATAATAGGCTCGTAAGGCTCGTTTGGTCATTGGGCCTTGCTCACGAAGTAGCCCACACACACCTTCAGTGAATCTCTGATAATCGGCATTTTCTTTGATTTCCTTCTGTGAAAACCTCAATGGAGTCGGGGCATCAGTAAGGTGTAAAGCTCCTCCCTCGCTTCTTTTGAGCCAGACATCACTTATTGGCGCAGAATAGTTGGCTTTAACAACCCGAAAACGGATCAAGCTTTTCCGCTCAACTTCATCAAACCCGTAATCTTTTCTGGCTTTCTTTTCTGGAAGGTGGGCGAGAGTAGCGGCCCAGCGTGCAGCATCCACAAGCGCAGATGCACCTCGTATGTCGTCGGCAGTATCACCGGTTCCACCCTTTCTGGCATGGTGCGCGACAATAACACTGGCACCGGTTTTTTTACGGATAACCTCAAGAGCCTTCACGAAGACGGTAGCAGATGGGGTGTCTATTTCACTCCCGCTTCGAAAGCGTGCTGCAGGATCAATGATCACGAGACCAATATCAGGCAAAGAATTGGCGGCTTGAACAATACGATCAACCGCTTTAGTGTTGATAATTGGGTTGTTCCCTTCCATTAATACTATCTGCTCTGTGTCACCAACCATATCGATCACACCAATACGGTGGAACAGAGATTCATCCAACTTCTCTCCAGCTAATCTAGCGGCTTCGCGGATTGCGTGAACCCTTCTTTGGACTTCATCAATATCGTCTTCGGCAGAGCAAAACAAAACACTACGGGAGCGAGGAACAGCAAACCCCAAAAAGGGCCGAGCGAGAGCAACACAAACTCCCAGGATCAAAAGAAGAAAACTTTTGCTTAGGCCACCTGGAGCGGCAAGAATCCCCGCTATATCACTTGGGAATAAACGATCTACAATAAAAACCCTTTCCTTTGCAGGAGAAGCCAAAAGCGAATCTACAGTAACCACAGTGTGGGGCTGCTGGATTTCACAGGTAGACTTTTTCTCTACTGGCCGCGGGTTGTCTCGTGCTATCTCATGGGCGATATCTTGAAGGTCTTTCTCGGCAATATGATGGAAGCCATTTGTGACAACAAAACTCTTGCCAGCCTTAATCACACCTTCAAAGTCATCGGTACTGAAAAAGGCGACTTCCATGACAGTTCTAGTCTTTCTGATAGCCTCCTGCCGATTGACAGGAGAAATATCCGGAGGTAATGACTCATTAGCGACATAGTTCGTTTGATGCCCCACACGCTGCCCGGCCAAGGTACTGTGGGGCCTTTCTTTTGAGATATGCATTTACTGTTTTGCCTCCTTTTGGGCTTTCACTTCAGCCCTTCGCAGTTCTGCAAGTAATTCAGAAAACTTCTCAGCAATATGTGACGGGATCGGATCGTACCCGTTGAGTAGGTGCGACACACGACTGCGGCTGATACCACAATAATTTGAAATTGTTGCGTAAGAAATTTTCCCGCAAAATTCGTTGTGCCACTGACTCTTTTTTGGAGCGTACTGCTCTAAAAGTTTCGACATGGTTATCCTCCTCAATGAGGGATATAGTGGGGGTATTATTAGGTGGGTTTTCTAACACCTTATACGGTCGGGGAAAAAACCTATTCCATTTCTTATGGGCCTTACGCTGCTTTTCATGTCCTGAAGACAATCCAGGCACAGACATGCCTGTATAAAAAACTATGCGGGATCCACAATATGGACAGGCATACCGCCGCGCTTTCCATCCACTTGGTGTAGGTAATTCGACCGGCTTAGTAATCGCATGAGGAAGGTAGTCCGTATGACATTCAAAGCAGTGGAATATACGCTTGTCCTGAACATGAGGGGCGCTGTTCCAACTCGTTTCCATCAACATGGAGTTAAAGCCTTTGCCGCCCATCAAGCCGAGATCCTCACCCCCAATATCGACGGCTAGCATGTTTTCAATGCCTACATCTTGGCCTGTGAGGTTATCCATGGGGCCTTCATCATCGCCCATATTGGTGGACGTTGATAGATTAATGAATCGAGCGTTATCGTATCCGATCCGAGAAACTTGGACCATGCCGAGTACAAGCGCACGTTCAAGATAGGTGCCGAATGACGCTCCGATCTTATTTGTTGGGTCGTAACTCTTAAGGCACTTTGCCGCGATAAATCCGGCCTCGCTCTCAATTGTGTCATAGGATATTTTCTGTCGATTTGAGCGAGAACGCCCTTTGTATTCCCTGTCATTTCGACACAAAGGAATATTGTATTTGATGCAGTACAGCCGAACGTGGTGCTTAATCTTCTTTTTTATAATCGCCCTATTCTCGGCTGTATCATTCAAGACTGTGTTATTAATCGTATCCTTGTTTCGCTTGATCCCATTGTCTTTCATAAATTGCGATAACGTCTTGCGGGAAACACCAATCTCAGCGGCGATGACTTCGAGGGGCTGTCCTTCATCGGCAAGCCGCCTAATTACAGGAATGCAACTTTCAAGGTATTTTCTCATGCTTGGCCGTCCGCCTTTGTTTTTTTTGGAGAGCATGACTATTCCTCGCCGCATGTCTCAACTATCAAAGCACGGATATCCTCAACCTTCCATGCTGTGGTATTGGGAGTCAGCTTGTGCGCTTTAGGAAACTTGCCGTCACGCACTCCGTTCCACCATGTCGCCTTGGACACTGGGAACACTTCAAGAATTTGGGGGAGCCGAACGAATCCTTCGGCGGGTAACGATCTCTGCTTGTCCATAAAAGCCTCGCTTGGTTTGGACCCGGTGGGGTCGCGTTGTCCATGCGTAGATATCTAGGGACTTTTTCAGACTTATTTTATCCACGAATAACGCAGCAAACGTGAGAAAACCCCCGAACCATGGTTTCACTTCCACGTTTTTCGGGGGTTTCTGATCGCGTTAAAGCCCAATGTTTACAGAGGCTTTCTCGTCCTGTGTTTTTTTTATCAGTCTTCGCCCTGTTTTGGTGCGCCCGGTCCCTTGTGGTAAAGACTCGGCAAGGCCTTTTTGAAAACCTCTAGGGGCGTTCCTGGCCTGTCTTTCTTTCCGATCCACTCTGAACCGTAAGACGCCGCCATTTCGCCTAATTCGCGGTTCGTGTATTCCTTGTCGGGCTTCGAGGCAATCTCAAGGGCCATCTTCACGGCGGTTGTCATGTGCGCTTGCCACATCTTGGCTGTACGCTGGTTACGCCCCTCGTTAGCGGCTGCGGTTTTAGTCTTGCCGTTTGATGTTTCCAGCCCCTTATTTTCGCCTCGCAATCTGTAGATTTCTTCCTTGGCCCTGGCCAATTCGCTCGAAATAAACTCGGCTCTTTTGTCTTTGCCTGTGATTGATCCAAGAAATTCTTCTACATTCTGGCGATTAAAGACAACCTTTCTCCACGCTACTTCCAATCCATTGAAAGAAAAACTTACGTATGCATCAGATCTAGATTTTGCTTGTTCGGGCGTTTGGAAGAAGGGGGAAAATTGATTGCCAAACCTGTCACGAAAAGTTGTGTTTACACCTGCCAACAAAGCTGGCTTGACTTGTTCTGCCATACATAGAGTTCGATTTTTATCCAACCAGTTAGACAAAACGTATGGCTGGAGCCCCTTTCGGATCATCCCTACAATCATTATATATTTTGGCCACCCCAAATTTCCCCCACAGATGGCTTCAGCTAAACCCTCTGATGAAATTGCTTCGATTCTTTCCACGGCTACATCTCCTTCGGCAGTTCGTTCTTACCCACCTTGAGATTGTCCAAATAATCAGCCCAAAACTGCATCATCCTCACACGCTCCGGTAAATGTTCCGCATAGTTATATGCTGCCCGTACACTGTTGCCCTCGACGTGGGCAAGCTGCCTCTCGATTGCATCACTGCTCCAAATGCCCATTTCATGCAGTCGTGTACTTGCCATGCTGCGAAAACCGTGACAGGTCATTTCTTCTTTAGAGTAACCCAATCGTCTTAAGGCTACATTGACAGTATTCTCAGAAATAGGCCGAGAATTGGTTCGAATCGAAGGAAATACATATTTGCTCAAGCTCGTTACCTGTCTTGTCTCCTGCAAGACTTCCGCAGCCTGATGGGACAACGGCACAATGTGCGGACGCCGCTTTTTCATCTTCTCGGCTGGGATTTTCCATTCTTTGGCCTCAAGGTTGATTTCTGCCCATTCAGCATATCGGAGTTCGCCCGGACGAACGAAAACTAAAGGGGCTAATCGAAGTGCTGCTTTGACAACAAACGTACCAGAAAAAGAGTCTATGGCCCTCAAGAGGTCACCAATACCTTTTGGGTCGGTTATGCTGGCATGATGCTTTGTCTTGATGGATGGGAGAACCCCTCGAACATCGGCAGCAGGATCACGTAAGGCTCTCCCCGTACTGATTGCATATCGAAAGACTTGGGAACATATTCCACGAGTACGCCGTGCAACCTCAATCGCCCCACGTTTTTCAATCCGCCTGACGATAGCTAACATATCTCCCGCGTCCAGTTCTGAAATTGGACGTTTACCTATAAAAGGAAACACACCACCTTCTAGACGGGATACTATCGTTTGCGTGTGTCCAGGTGCCTTATCTGCGGTGTGTTTCTCCATCCACTCACGAGCAACAGCCTCAAAGGTTTCTGCCTTTGCATCCTGTTCGGCTTGAATCGCTCTCTTTTCAACTGCTGGATCAATGCCCTTGGCAAGGAGTGCGCGACACCTATTGCGTTCAATACGGGCGTCTTGCAGGGACACTGCCGGATACCCTCCAAGAGATATGGCGTTCCGCTTCCCTTTGAGTTGATATCGAAACAGCCAACCTTTTTTGCCTGAGGTTCGAACGTCGAGATACAATCCATCACCATCAGCAATCCGGTAACGCTTGTTATCAGCTTTCGCCCTCTTCACCTTTATGTCAGTCAGAGCCATATGCCCTCCAAGGCAGCAAGAAGTGGTACACAGACAATCAAAGGTAAAACATGTGTACCGCTGGGTGTACCACAATCAGCCTGTATTTGAGTATATCGCAATAGACTATAAAAGACAACAAACACGAAAAAACCCTTGCAGTACAAGGGCTATTTCGATGAGGCTAGACACCTCTGTATTGAATTCTGGCGGAGAGGGAGGGATTCGAACCCCCGGACGAGTCACCCCGCCTCTGGTTTTCAAGACCAGCGCATTAAACCGAGCTCTGCCACCTCTCCGTATGGTGCCTCACAAGCAGTGCCTGTGAAGTGAGTGAAACGTTGTAGAAATCAAGTTGGGAAATGTCAAGGAGCAATGAAACATGAATTCACTTTACCTCTTTGACATGGCTTCATCCATATCGTATTGGAAAATGAACGGCTTTGTACAAAAACTAACCACGCAAGAATATGAAGAATCCTCAAGAACTATTCGCAGACTATCTGGCTGACAAGAATCTCAAAGTGACACCGCAAAGACGGCTCATTCTTGACACGTTCCTCAAGCAGGATGGCCATCTCTCTTCTGAAGAATTATATGCCAATGTAAAGAAAAGAGACTCCTCAATCGGCCAGGCAACCGTTTACCGAACATTAAAACTGCTCAACGAATCCGGACTGATAGAACCGCTCGACTTCGCTGACGGTGTTGTTCGCTACGAGTGGAGCTACGGTCAGACCCATCACGACCATCTCATTTGTGACAAGTGCGGGAAAAATATCGAGATACTCGATGAGACCATTGAGAGCCGCCAGGAACAACTGGCCGAAGAGCATGGCTTCAAGCTACTCCGGCATAAAATGTATCTGTATGGCATTTGTTCCGATTGCCGGAGCAAATAATAAAAGAGATCAGGAGCGAGCGCTCCATTCATTCGATTCTTCCAGAAACTGAGCCAAAGCCTTCACCTCGCCGTGGAGGCTTTTCCATTGGTACTTGCCGTCAATCTTCATACCTTCCGCGGTAAACTGAATCCCGAGGCCAATGGATCCGCCCTTGCCTTTGAATCGGCTTCGGATGGTCCCAACCACCGTAAAATAGGAAAACTTCCGAGTCTTGGGGCTCCACACGCTGACGCGAAGAATGAACTGATGCCCGGGGCTCAAAGACGGAAGCCGCCCCGAAGGATTCATGATCAGCAATCGTATGCCGCCGGCCGAGATATTCTCCACCGATAGCCGCATCTTCTTTCCGTAGCGAGCCGGATTATTTACGGTCTGCAAATCGGGCTTGGCCATAAAAAACGAATTACGCTTTGAAATATCCCACAGCTTGACCCGAACCGCCCCTTCACGAACGATCCGTTTACGCTTGTGTCTTCTGCGAATTTCAAATTGATATCGCACAGGCGTCAGCAAGGACATCTCTCGAATGGTCCCACCTCGTTTCACATAACTGGATACGAACGTGACAAACGCATTCTTTTTTTTACCTGACAAAGTAAAGGGCTTGGTGAAACAAATGACGCGAGCACCTTTCAGATTCAGGCCAAGCGGTTTTATGTCGACAATATCGAGAAGCATCCTTCCCGACTGGACATCGGTAGCGCGAGCCATGCCGATTCGGCGGCCCACCCCATTGCCCGTATAGAGAAATATCTCGAAGAGAACACCTTTCTTAACAAGGTAATCCTGTACTATCCGCCTGCCACGGAAAGAAAATAGCCTGACAATGGATCGACTGATCGCAAAACCAATACGGTGGCGATAATGCCAGAACGCCATCAGCAAAACGACTGGAGCGGCAACAATCAGTATTTTGGCAAAAACACCAACCATATCAACGCGTCCAGCCCCGCCCTCGAAAGAGCGCTGAACATCGCGCAGATAATCAAATTGTGTCGTGAAGTGAATCATGCCTCCGCCCTGTTGCTCCAGTATTTTGACAGTCAGTCATTTTTTTCAACTGTCTGCAATTTGAATACCTTAACACTTCAACAGAGTAAAACAATCTTTCGGCCACGAGAACCAAAGCCGCTTTGCATGCTGTATCGGTGACACCACTGGTGTCTGGAGCAACCATATCATTTTAATGAAAGAAAGCTGAATGATATACTTATGATTCACAATCACTACACCCTCCACAAAGGAGGTGCTACGCCAGCTTCACTCCATTGGGGACAGCTTTATCCGGCACGGCCAGTACAACACCGTCCTCACGATAGAATCCGGTTACCAGGCACTCTGATTTGATCGGACCAATTTGCTTGGGGGGAAAGTTGACCACGGCGATCACTTGTTTGCCCAGCAGATCATCAAGGGAATACTGCTCGGTAATCTGCGCACTGGATTTACGCTCGCCAATCTCTTCACCGAAGTCGATCCAGATTTTATACGCGGGATTCCGTGCTTCAGGGAAAGGCTCTGCCCTGATAATGGTTCCAACGCGCAGTTCAACTTTTTCAAAGTCATTCCATTCAATATTTTTCATTATCCCATACCCACTATATTTACAGAAAAAACTTACCGCTGCTTCGACTGCCTACAGTAAAGACAGCGAGTCAAATCGACCTTGTGCGGATAGCATGGAAAGAAACGGTGGTCCAGAAAGAAGGGGCTTAACGCCCCTTTTTCACATCGAATTTTACTTTATTTCCAACGTACGTATTGCGATGATTTTCGGATGACTGCGGTCAAAGCGACCACCCCCAACAACATAACCAGTCCAAAATGGACCCACTCCACAACAAGGACCAAGGTCGGGTCCATATTGACATCCGGCAGGTTCCGATAAACCCGCATACCGCCGCTTGCGACAATGCCCGCGATCATCCACAAACGGATTTTGCCCATGGTTGTCAAATCCAATCTGTTTCGCCATTCGAGCAGCCAATTCACGGACATGACAGCACAGAAAAACAAAAACAGGGATGCAAGTACGTAATGCAGCTTGTGCACGAAGAAGAAATCACCGGTCCACGCCATGCCCGGAACGCTTGTCAGATAGTATCTGTTGGCAAGAGGCATCTGGATCATACCGGTAAAGGCGAGCAGGCCCACCATCACTATGAACGCCCAGGTTACCCATGAGGGGTATGGTCTAGCTTTCATTGTTGCCTCCCTCGCTCTTATCGTCCTTACGACTCAGCAGCTTCGCCCCCACACCCAGAAATCCAGCGGCAACACCAGCGATGAGTGCAATAAGTGTGGCCGCTGCCAACTTAGTTTCATCTGCCATGACAGATGCAACCGGCTTCAAATGAGGCTTTCCTTTTCCCTTTTCGACAGCCTTGTTCAAAAGCTCGAAAGGTACAGGCGATACATAAAAGGTATTGGTTCCGCCGTTTTCATCGATCCCATAAACGAATCCATTCATGGACCGGGCAAGTTCCCTCGCCTTACGAATCATTTCATTGCGCGGCCCGATGGTCTGTACATCCTCGGGACATACCGAAACACACGCCGGGGTTTCGCCCTTTTCGACCAGTTGGTAACATCTGTCACACTTGTACATCACACCGTTTCCGGCAAAACGTGGCGTCAGATCAAGGTACAGACCAACGCCGGACTGCCTTTGCGGTATCGACCAGGGGCATACGGCGCGGCACTTTGCGCCTCCCATGCAAAAACTATCGTAAATTCGCGTTATGCCATTCTTCAACTTGCTCGCTGCACCGAATGGGCACATATGCGCACACGGAGGATTCTGACAGTGCATGCATCGGCGAGGGATATGGATTTCATGGGATTCCCCATTATATTCCAGCTCCGCAGTCTGCAGGTACAGCCAGTTATACGGCGTGAGTCTACCATCCACTCCCCGCTTGTCTGACCAGTCTTCAGGCTTGGCCTTTCGGGAAGGCGACATTTTAGGAAACGGTTTTTGTGGCTCGGGAAACTTGGCCGCATTGGACTCACGGCATGCATCCACGCACTCACCACAGCCGATACACTTGGAAAGATCCAGCAAGGTCGCCAGCTCATCTTGCGACGGATTGGGTATTCTTTCCTGTCCGGCCAAAGCTGCGGTCGGAGCAAGTGCGGCGGCACTCCCTATTCCAAGACTGCGCAAAAATGTTCTGCGGGTCATGGCATTTGGAGTGTTTTTCCTTTTTTTCATAAGGCACCACCTCATTGTATTACTTTTGATTCAGCACACGCATACCCTATAGGGGTATACACAAGTTTGTCCAGTATAAATCAAAATGCGTGTTTGCAAGACAAGGCAAAATCAAATATCGACTCTAACCACCTAAATTACATAGCATTCCATTTGACGTAACAATTTCTCCATTTGACAGGATAATTTTTTTTGGTAAGATTTCTCATGCTGTGAAAGTGAACAGCTCCCCATACATAGAGTTAGTCGCATCAACCTGCCTATTGCCGAAACCATAACAGGTCCATGGCGGAAAATCCGAATATTATTCTACACCCGATGCCGCGAGGGGGGCTCAATTATTGATTATGAGAGGGAGAAAGATGTTGAAAGAGAGCAAGGAAGCAAAAAACGAGACAGCAAAGCTCATCATTGAGGGTAAGACCTACGAGCTGCCGATCATCGTTGGAACAGAGAACGAGAAAGGCATTGATATCACAAAACTGCGCAACGACAGCGGATATGTCACATACGATCCCGGCTTCGCCAATACCGGCGCATGCAGCAGCAGTATCACCTATGTTGATGGCGAAAACGGCATACTTCGCTACCGAGGTTACCCCATTGAGGACCTCGCAGCCAGCGGAACATTCATCGAGACAGCCTATCTACTGATTTTCGGCGAACTGCCGACTCGTTCACAGCGTCAGGAATTCCGTGACCTGCTGAGTGAGCAGGAACTTCTTCACGAAGGCTTGCGTCACCATTTCGAAGGGTTCCCGTCCAATGGACACCCCATGGCCATCCTCTCGGCAGTCATCAACTCCCTGGGCTGTTATCACCCGGACTTTACCGAACTGACTTCCCTTGAGGACTTTCACCGCGCAGCAGCCAAGATCATCTCCAAGGTCCGCACCATCGCGGCGTGGTCATACCGCAAGGCGCAGGGCCTTCCGTTCATGTACCCTGACCCGAAGCTTTCCTACTGCCGGAACTTCCTGCACATGATGCACTCCATTCCGCACAAGCAGTTTGAACCAACGGACCAGGAAGTCCGCGCCCTGTCGCTCTTCTTCCTGCTCCACGCCGATCACGAGCAGAACTGCTCCTGCTCCACCGTCCGCATGGTCCAGTCCACCGAAGCCAACCTGTTCGCCTCGGTTTCTGCAGGAATTTGTGCTCTTTGGGGCCGCCTGCATGGTGGAGCCAACGCCGGTGTCGTCAACATGCTTCAGGAAATCCGTGATGGCGAAACCACCATCGAAAAATATATCGAGCGGGTAAAAAACAAAGAGTGCCGCCTCATGGGATTCGGCCACAGAATCTACAAGTCCTTTGATCCACGCGCCAAGATACTTCGACAGGCAGCCCACGACATGCTGGAAGCCTCCGGCTATGACGATCCGCTTCTCGATATCGCACTGGAACTGGCCGAAGTGGCCATGAATGACCCGTACTTCACGGACCGCAGACTCTACCCCAACGTCGACTTCTACTCGGGGATTATCCTGCGTGCCTTGAATATCCCGGTCAACATGTTCCCGGTCATGTTCGCCATCGGCCGCATGCCCGGCTGGATCGCCCACTGGAACGAGTCCAGCAGAGCAAGCACGAAGATTCTTCGTCCGCGCCAGATCTACACGGGCCTCAATACCAGAGAGTATGTCCCTATCGATATGCGCCTCGACAATGAGTAAAACGAAGAACCCCGGTCTCAAGGCCGGGGTTCTTTTGTTCTCAAGGAATCAACTTTTATCCGACGCACCGACTCTAATGTCACTTCAATGGACGCTTCTCCATCCGGCAAGACAATTTCTCTTGTAAATCGAAGCATGCCATGGCGTTATGATCGGATGCGCGCCCTTTACCTCGCAGGGCTTTCCCTGTATTGATTGGATAAATTCCAGCCTCCCAAGAGGACGCATTGAACATGACCACACCCAGGAAAATCAAGAAGATCGCCTGCGTCGCATCCAAGTCTCCCAAGGCCCAGCGCGGCCTGAAGGCCATTGCCCAACGCCACACACTCGTCCCGCCCAAAGAGGCCGACGCCCTTGTTGTGCTTGGCGGAGATGGATTTCTCCTTTCAGCCATGCACGAATATCTCGAATTGAATATTCCCATCTACGGCATGAACCGTGGAACCATCGGCTTCCTGCTCAACGAGTTCAAACCGGATGATCTGCTGGAGCGACTTCACAAGGCAGAACCGCTCATGCTGTTTCCACTTGAGATGACAGCCACCACCCTTTCGGGACATAAACTATCCGCCCTTGCGTTCAATGAAGTGGCGCTGCTGCGCTATTCACAGCAATCGGCTCACATTCAGGTGCTCATCAATGGTCGGGAAAGGCTGGAGAAACTGGTGTGTGACGGCATCATGGTGGCAACGCCCGCCGGATCAACCGCCTACAATCTTTCTGCTCGCGGCCCGATCATTCCTCTTGGCTCCAATGTACTGGCTCTTACGCCGGTCTCCCCGTTTCGCCCACGGCGCTGGAACGGAGCCCTGCTCCCGCACACCACCACGGTGGAATTCAAGATAGTCAATCCGGTCGAACGACCTGTCGGTGCATCGGCCGACTCGTTTGAAGTTCGCGACGTAACCCACGTGACAATTAGAGAGCAGACAGACGTTCACGCCACTGTCCTTTTCGACCCCGACCATTCACTTGAGGAGCGGATATTCAGCGAACAGTTTGTTCATTAACCTTCCGCCCCACTCCATAATCACAAAAAAAGGACGCGCCGAGGCACGTCCTTTCTTTTTTTCACACTTTGATTTCTACCACTTGGTTTCGTACTTGTTGCGCAGATAGATAGCCAGTCCGTTCATGAGCAACATGACCCCTAACAGCACGATGATTCCGGCTGACGTCCGCTCAGTAAAAGCCCGAAGCGAATCAGAGGACCACGTATAAATCTGGGCAGGCAAAACCGTTGCCGCGCTGGTGAATCCGTCAGGAGCCTCCGGGATATACGCCATCATTCCGACGATCATCAACGGGGCCGTTTCACCGATAGCTCGTGCGAGGCCGATGATGGTCCCTGTCAGAATACCCGGCAGGGAAAGCGGCAGGATATTGGTGATGACCATCTGCCAACGGGTTGCTCCCAGCGCCAATGCTCCCTCACGAATAGAGTCGGGAATAGCCATAATGGCAGCTCGCGTCGAGATGATGATGACAGGCAGCGTCATCAGGGAAAGCGTCAGACCACCAGCCAAAGCGGATGAACGAGGCACGCCCATGAAGTTGATGAATATGAAAAGACCGAGCAAACCGAACAGGATGGACGGAATGGCTGCCAGGTTATTGATGTTAACCTCGATGATCTGCATCAACCGATTATCCGGGGCAAACTCCTCAAGGTAAATTGCGGTTGCGACTCCCAATGGGAAGCTAAAAAGCAAGGTAATCAACAGGACGTAAAAGGAACCGGTTGCAGCAGCGGCAATACCGGCCATTTCCGGTAACTTGGAGTCGCCATTGGCAAAGAATCCTGTATTGAATGCGAGTCTGGCGCGGCCTTCGGCTCGCATCTGGTCCACAAGCTTTCGCTCTGCCTTCCGCAACCGGTTGGGCTTGCCTTTCAGGTACTGATCGACTTCTGCGTCCGCCAGCACCCACTTCTCCTCAGACGTTCCCATCAGGGTCCTGTCTTCCAGAATCGTATTCGGAATCAGACGAGTAAAACCACGACTGACAAGATAGCTGACATCTTCTTCAAGAGCGTAATCACCCATCTCCAGTGCCTGCTCGTTATAACTCACTTCAACCCGCAACTCGGCCTGCTCGAAAGCGGTCCATGCCGTTGATACGATATCGGCAAAGAAGAAAATGAGAAAAGCTCCTGCCATCAGGATGGCAGTATACGAGTAAAGCCGAAAACGGCGGTCAACCCCGGAACGCTTTTTCAACGTTTTTTGATCTAAACTAATAGGCATATTTTTCTCTTACTCGTATTGTTGACGGAAACGGCGGATAACCACCAGGGAAATAACGTTGAGCACCAGCGTGACCACGAGCAGCACAAGCCCCAACCCAAAAGCGGACAGGGTCTCGGGGCTGTCAAAAGCCTGATCACCAGTAAATGCATCAACAATGCGGACAGTAACAGTGGTCATCCCTTCCAACGGATTCCAGGTCAGGTTTGGCCGCAATCCGGCAGCCATGACAACAATCATGGTTTCTCCAACAGCTCGAGATACGGCCAGCAAAAAGGCTGACACAATACCAGGCAACGCTGCTGGGAGAATGACGGTCTTGATGGACTCGGAGCGGAACGCCCCCATAGCAAGGGAGCCTTCACGCAGAGAGTTCGGAACCGAAGTAATAACATCATCCGAAAGTGAAGAGATGAGCGGAATGATCATGATCCCCATGACGATTCCGGGCGAAAGCGCGTTGGTAAAGTCAGCCTGCAACCCAAAGAACTCGGCTGCATTTACAATCATGGGACTGACAGTGATTGCCGCGAAGAATCCGTATACGACGGTAGGAATACCGGCCAGGATCTCGAGGGCTGGCTTGGCTACTTTGCGAAAAGAAGGCGTCGCATACTCCGCCATGCAGATGGCTGCGAACAGTCCGATGGGCACCGCGACAACCATGGCGATGGCCGTGATCATGAACGTACCCGCAAACAATGGAATGGAGCCGAAAACGCCATGAGTATCGGCAGCAGCCACTGCCTCATCAGGGTTCCAGGTCGTACCGGTGATGAAATCCCACAACGAGACAATTTCAAAGAACTTGATTGCCTCAAACGTCACGGAAATGACGATACCGATCGTTGTAAAGATCGAGACCAGCGAAGCCGCGAACAGCATCTTGACGACGAGGTCCTCGACCACCTGTCTTGCCTTGAGACTGGGTTTGACTGTCATTACGCCGACCCAAAGCCCTCCGGCGGCAACAGCAATTGTCGCGGCAATCAACGCAGTTCCCGGCACCTCAACGACACCGGTCAACTGCAGTACGACAGCCACGAAAGAAGCCAGCAAGGCTGGCGACAACGTCCACACGATAGCATACCAACCGTAACTTCCCGGCGTGGAGTGGAACTTCTCCCCCTCATACTTGACCGAGTACGTTTTTTTGGTCGCCAGAAAGTAGGCGACAACGGATAAAGGTAGCAATCCGCAGATGAGATAGAAAAATATGGTTCCCGTAGTCACATTTATCCCCATGTTATTAAACGGCAAAAGAGACCGGCCCGGGAGGGGGGCCGGTCTCTGACTATTTGTATGACGACTAGTTTTTCAGATCGTCCAGGGTCAGATTCTTGTAGGAAAGAACGTCCTTCTGGACCTGCTTGCGAAGGTCATCGGCCAGAGGAACCAGTCCGATACGCTTCAGCAGACCACGGGGGCCGATCATCTTGTCGGACATGAAGAGTTCAACATATTCCTTCATGCCGGGAACCTTACCGAGGTGAGCCTTTTTGATGTAGAAGAACAGGGAGCGGGAGATCGGGTAATCGCCAGCAGCGATGGTGTCCGGGGTCGGGGCAACGCCATCGACCTTGGCACCCTTGATGCGATCAGAGTTCTCTTCCAGGAAGGAGTAACCGAAGATTCCGAAAGCGTCCTTGTCTTTGGTCAGCTTCTGAACAATCAGGTTGTCGTTCTCACCGGCAGGTACATACACGCCATCCTGACGAACGGATTCGTACTTCTTGGCTTTGCCTTTGGGAGATACCGGAGCGTAGAGGTCTTTGTGTTTTTTGGCGAACTTGCCCAGCACCATTTCAGCGAACGCATCACGGGTACCGGAAGAGGTCGGCGGGCCATAGAACAGGATTTTACGCTTGGGGTAATTGGAGTTGATCTGATCCCAGGTCTTGTACGGGTTCTTGACCAGCTTGCCATCCATGGGAACCATCTCGGCAACAGCCATGGCGAGTTCATCCTTGGTGACAGCGAAATCAGCGTTTTCGCCGTTCTGAGCGACAGCAATACCATCATAACCGATCAGGGCTTCGGTGATTTCAGTGATACCTGCAGCCTGATCCTTCTCAAACTCGGAAGGCTTCATGCGACGGGAAGAGTTGGTGATGTCCGGGGTGTCCATGCCGACGCCGCCGCCAAACAACTTGTGACCACCGCCGGAACCAGTGGACTCGACAACAGGAGACTTGAACTTCGTGGTAGCGCCCAGTTCTTCAGCAACATAACTGGAGAAGGGGTAAACAGTGGAAGATCCGACGATCTTGACCTGATCGCGAGCCTGGGCCATGCCAGCGCCGAAAGCGACGATGGCAGCAGCAACAACAAGCAGTTTCATGAACTTAGGCATTAAGGTACTCCTCAAAGTGTTTTATGAAAAACATTGTTCCAAATTGATGAGAGAGAACCTAGATGACGTCTGTTACAAGACAATGTGCCATATGTTACGCTTTAGTGACATATGCCGAATAGTTTCTTCACTCCCTTTACAGCCACTAAAGGCTGCAATCGTCGCTGTTCACACAACGGGGTTTACAGGATCATGTAACATGTGGATAAATGCGGAATCATTCTCTTAATCAAACGGGAGACACATGCTCTACTTTCTTGGCAATTGTCAGGCTGATTTCGTTAGCAAGTCCATGGAACGACTTGGTCACCAATGTTCGTATGGCGTGCAGGCGTCGCCGCTGACCTATCCATCCCACCCCGGAAGTGTTCCCGCATGGTTACAGCAGGCAGAACAACGCTTCGGGCTCACCGACTATCTCCATGGCCGCCTGTTCACGAATCAGTTTGAGCCAGTTCCCAATGATACCCAGCCGCAACTCATTGTACTGAGCCTGTTTCATGAAAACACCCCGCTCTTCGTGCACAATGATGATGAGTATGTCTTTTTCATGGATACCAATGCACTCAACAGTTCCCCGGAGCTCATGCAATGGGCCAGCGCCAACTGCCGGATGTTCAAGCCCGACCCCAAAACATACCTCAGCCGGTATGAGGCCATGGTGAGTCAGCTCAGTCATGCTCACCCGGATGTCCCCATACTGATACTCAACCGTCTGTCACATTACTCGGCATTCGGTCCCGAACCTTTCTCATACCTTGAGGGATGGGAACACATCTGGCCCAAGGCGGAAACTACGCTTAATCAGTGGGCCGAAACATTGGACAACGTCCACATCCTCGACATGAATCGCATTTTCGGCGGCATTTGGGCCAAATCCGAGAATGGCATCAGCTCACTCTGCCCTTTCCTGAAGCTGACCCTTGAGGAGAAAGACGGCCAGGTTATCGGCCTGCATGCGCGGCGAGACATTGAGCACATTGCGCCAATGCCTGACCTGCTCGCCAGAAAAATCGAGATTTTCCTCGAACATGGTTCAATTCAGTATAACACCAGCGAAGTGGTGCCGACCGAGTGGCGGCGCTCTCCCAGATTGCAGCTTCCCGACGACAACAAACTCTCCGAGCTACTCCACTCCGGCGCGAACTATAGAAGCGGTGAGGCTGTGGCAGCCTTTTTCCTGAACCTGGGCCGTGACTACACCGACCTGCTCGTCGAGGCCCGTCATCATATGCCCGTATGCCACATGACCCTGCACATGATAAAAGCCTACGCTCGCATCCACCAAAACCCGAAACTGGCCCAGTGGTGTGAGACACACCGTACAATAGCTGAGCAATTCACAGCAAATGGCCCACTATACCAACGGGACTACCTTAACCGCATCGACGAGATAGTGGCAGACGTCACGCGCTAATCGCAAAAAATCCTTCTTCTCAACTTGACAGCACCAACACTTGGTCATATTACCAAATGTATGAACAGTGTTAATCAGCAACATGAAATCGTCACAGACTCGCAGATCAAAGAGCGAGCCAATATCATGAAAGCTATGGCCCACCCGTCGCGGCTGAAGATGATAGATGCACTCGCCCATGGCGAACACTGCGTGTGCGACCTGCAAACACTCATCGGCCATGACATGTCGACCGTGTCCAAACACCTGTCCGTACTCAAAAAAGCCGGGATCGTCGTCAGCGACAGACGCGGCAAACAAATCTACTACCGGCTCAAGGTTCCCTGCATCCTGAATTTTTTCCACTGCATAGAATCCGTCATCGAGGCAAACAAATAATTTTTTCTCTAACATTTGGCAAAAACGCCAAGCGAAATCATGAGCACAAGTAACGAAACACAATCGGAACTATCCGCACCGACAGAGGCTTCATCACCCCGATCCCATTTGGGCAAACAGCTCGTCTTTGGTTGTATGGGGTTAATCGCGTGGTACGCCCTCTACAGCCAGCTACTCCCCTTTTCCCACTGGTTCACCTACAACCTCGTCGGACTGGCGCAGGGAAGCCACCTCGGTTCAGCCATTCAGTTTTTCGTCTACGACACGCCCAAGGTGTTGATGCTATTGATTCTTGTCGTCTTCCTTGTGGGCATCCTGCGCTCCTTTGTGACGGTAGAGTGGACCAGAAAGGTCTTGGCCGGAAAACGGGAGTCGGCAGGCAACGTGCTGGCGGCGCTGCTCGGCGTGGTCACACCTTTTTGCTCCTGCTCGGCGGTTCCACTGTTCATCGGCTTTATGACTGCTGGAATACCGCTGGGAGTGACCTTTTCTTTCCTGATTGCCGCTCCAATGGTCAACGAAATAGCCCTGGTCCTGCTCTACGGCCTGCTCGGATGGAAAATCGCCGCCCTCTATTTCGTGACAGGCATTACCATAGCCGTGGTCACCGGATGGGTGCTCGGGCGCATGAAGCTGGAAGCTCACATTGAGGATTGGGTCAAGGAGATCAGGGCCGGTGAAGCCAACATGGCCGACCAGACAATGTCCTGGCAGGATCGTTTCGAGTACGCATGGGATTCCGTCAAGGAGATCGTCGGGCGGGTCTGGAAGTTCGTGGTCCTCGGCATTGCCGTGGGCGCAGGCATTCACGGTTATGTTCCCGAGGGATATCTCGCTGGCATCATGGGCGACTCAGCATGGTGGTCCGTGCCCTTCTCCGTCCTCATCGGCATCCCGATGTATACCAATGCCGCAGGCGTTATCCCGGTGGTGGAAGCCCTGCTGGGTAAGGGAGCCGCATTGGGGACAGTTCTGGCTTTCATGATGTCGGTCATCGCTCTCTCTTTCCCGGAAATGGTCATTCTCAGGAAGGTCCTCAAGCCACGTCTGATCGGTATATTCATCTGCGTGCTAGGAAGCGGCATTTTGTTAGTAGGCTATCTATTCAATGCAATTATCTGATCAATTGAAATACAAAGGAGTACACTATGAAAATCCATGTCATGGGACCCGGCTGTGCGAAATGTGAAGAAGCGGAAAAGACCGTGCGCGAAGCCGTGGCCGAAGCCGGTATCGATGCCGAAATAATCAAAGTGGCTGACTTTCAGGAAATCGCGGCCTTCGGCGTATTCTCCACTCCAGCCGTAGCCGTAGACAACGAAGTCAAAGTTGTTGGCAAAGCGCCATCTAAAAAGGACGTGTTAAACTGGCTGAAATAAGCACAATTTCACCGACTGTCCTGTAAAGCCCTCGAATCCATTTCGGGGGCTTTTGCATTTGTATGGTCCCGCTTCCCTAAAAAAATGACCGCCACATGTGTTCTTTTTTTGACAAAAGACCTGACATCTGATTGATATACATGGGAAATGGACCCTACTCAAAGGACTGCAAACATAATGCGAATCAGTGTCACCCATCAGGTTGAAATACCTGCAACTCACAAGCTGGAGTTGTATAAAAAGGCCCCGGAATTCGGGCCTAAAATACTGTTTTTCAGTGGCGGCACAGCGCTCCGAAATACATCCCGTGAGCTAATTCGCTACACCCACAACTCCATCCACCTGATCACTCCCTTTGATTCAGGTGGCAGCTCGGCTGTTATTCGCAAAGCCTTTGGCATGCCCGCAGTCGGCGATATCCGAAACCGGCTCCTGGCACTGGCCGATCAATCCATCACTGGCACCCCAGAAATCTTCAAACTCTTCACCTACCGCCTTTCCCAGAGCAAAAGCCAGGAAGAACTCCATAGCGAGCTGCAACACATGGCTACGGGCGAGCACCCTCTGGTTCAGCCCATCCCCGCCCCCATGCGGGAAATAATCTGCAACCACTTCAAGCATTTTTTGAAGATCATGCCGGACGACTTCGACCTCAATGGCGCATCGGTCGGCAATCTGGTTCTCGCTGCCGGGTATCTGCATAACAACCGGCAGCTCGATCCGGTCATTTATGTCTTCTCCAAGCTGGTCCAGGTCTACGGCGTCGTTCACGCGACCATCAACAAGGATCTGCACATTGCTGTGCGATTGCAGGACGATACGGTCATTATCGGCCAGCACTGCATCACCGGCAAGGAAATGCCGCCCCCTGCATCGCCCATACGCGAGATATGGATGACGGACAGCCTGGACGACAGCACCCCTGTTCACACCGCTGTGTCCGATAAAACGAAAAAACACATCGCTGAGGCCGACCTCATCTGCTATCCTGTAGGCAGCTTCTTTTCGAGCGTTATGGCCAACCTGCTGCCCGACGGGGTCGGCGAAGCCGTGGCAGCCAATCGCTGTCCCAAGGTCTTTGTTCCCAATACGGCGGAAGACCCGGAATCGCTTGGTTTGAGCGTTGTCGATCAGGTTCGCCTCATACGACGACAACTAGCATTAAGTGGAGCCCCGAATGGCAGCGACACGCTGAAATACGTTTTGATGGATATGGAAAAAGCTTCCTACACATACCCCATCGACACGGAAGAACTGGAATCCATGGGCGTAACCGTTATCAACTGCCCACTGCTGGCACAAAGCGGCGACACATACATGGATGCTCGGCTACTTGCAGAGGCTCTGCTATCTCTCTCATAGCAACAGCGCATCAAGGAGATACCAATGGAAAAGAAAAAGATCAGCATGAAGAAAGAAATGGCCTGCGAAGATGTCATCAAACATCTGGAAACACTTCTCTCCGAACTCAAAGACGGCAGAATTGTTGTTAAGAATGAGGAAGAAACACTGATTCTGGCCCCTGCTGAAACAGTCAGCATGGAGATCGAAGCCAAAGTCAAAAAGGACAAACGCAAATTTGCCCTCAAGTTGAAGTGGAAAGAGGCAGGCGATGAGTCCACGAAAGAAAAGACCGCTGAGGATCTGACACCGGCAGTCAAAGGCGAGTCTTCAATCGTAGAAAAAGAGGAAGCGGAAGTCCCAGCCAAACAATCCGAAAACAAAGAAGTGAAAAAGAAAGACGACGCGCCGCCTGCAAAAAAGGAAAAAGCGAAACCTGCGAAAAAAAAGGCCGAACCCAAAGCCAAGAAAAAAGCGGCGGCTGATAAAAAGAAACCCGCTGCTGACAAGAAAAAATAGCAGCCAACAACCAAGCCATAATGAACAGTTGCTGTGCCATCGGTCACCCCGGTGGCGCAGCTTTCGTTTTACGTGCGGTTATCACCACCCAGCACGCCTTGACTCCATGAGAGGAATTCCTATCTTAAAGGAACGATCCTTTTATTATATGTAATACACTTGTGCATGCGACACAGAAGGTTCTTCAACCAAACCGACCAGCCGCTTACTCCCAAAGGAGCGCCCTTCTCATCACCGATCGACCAGAGCATAAGCGGTCTGTGCGAGAAAAACCGTCATTAGCACTTTGACTTACCTGTTTCCCTTAGGTAGGAGCCTTTTTTGACCTTCCGAACCTACGGAAGAGTACCAACTCGATAAACCATATATGCTGAAGCAGCCCCCTGTGCGACAGCCGCGTGATAACAATGACAAAGAGCAAACATTCACTTGATTTTCTGAACGATTACGATTTTTCCAACTGCCTGGTTTGCGGCGCCTGTTCCAATGGCTGCCCCACCAGTGGCGCCCCGGGTCTGGATGGCTGGGATGCGCGCAAGGTCATGCGTATGCTGGCCAACGGATTGATCGACGAAGTGGTTGCTTCCAATTTTCCATGGCTCTGCACCGGTTGCGGACGCTGTACTTCCACCTGTCCGGGCGGAATCGACATCACATCGCTCATGGGCCACCTGAAATCCTTGCGTCCTCGTGAGGATGTTCCCGGCTCCCTGCATCAGGGCATGGTCAACAACCTTGAGACCGGCAACAACCTTGGTATCGCCAAGGAAGATTATGTTGAAGGCATGAAAGAGCTTGGCGAAGAGCTTGCCGAAGAGGAATGTCCCGGTTTCTACGTCCCTATCGACAAGCAGGGCGCCAGGACCCTCTTTTTCCCGAACTCGAAAGAAGTATACGGGGACTACGAGGATCAGTTCTGGTGGTGGAAGATTTTTTACGCCGCACAGGAAGACTGGACCGTTCCCGGTGACAACTGGGAAGCCGTCGACTGGGCTCTTTTCACTGGCAACAACGACGCCAACCGCGAACTGGCAAGGCGTAAAATCGACTACATGCAGAAGCATGAAATCGACAGAATGATCATGCCTGACTGCGGCGGCGGATCATACGGCGCCCGCAAGGGAATGGAGAAGCTGTTCAAGGAAGATCCGGCCAACCAAATCAACTACCTGTACCTGTATGATTACCTGATGGAAATCATCAAGGAAGGACGGATCACCCTCGACAAATCCGCCCACGCCGGAAAGGTTTTTACGTTCCACGATTCCTGCAAACACGGGCGCGAGCTTGAACGCACATTCGGCAAGGGATACTTCGACGAACCCCGCTGGATCGTGCAGCAATGTGTGGATGACTACGTGGAGCTGACGCCCAACAGGGACAAGAACTACTGCTGCGGCGCTGGCGGCGGCATGTGGCCCATGCCCTTTGAGGAACAATCCGCATGGCATGCCCGCTACAAGCACCAGCAGATCGAAGACAGCGGAGCCCATGTGGTTGTCGTTGGTTGCTCCAACTGCCGCGACCAGATCATGAAGCGGATTCCCAAGCACTATGAGGGGCATCCGTATGAAGTGAAATATATCTGGCAGCTTGTGGCCGAAGCATTGGTCATAACGCCATGGGATCAGGAGCGCATTGACAAGGCACAGGCTGAAGCAGAAGCCCAATGGCGCGCCCTCGGCATGACAGACGACGAATAACAGATTTGAGGCCCGGTTCGCCGGGCCTTTTTGCTTGGCTTGCCAAGAATCGTTTCATGCAGACAGAACACATAGCTCCAACTCTACACGTACTCACTATTCAAAGCGCATTCCTTTTCATTGCTGTCATCTGCCGGTAGTGATATTTTTTTGCCGCTTAATACCAATCAGACGAGGTTTCATATGCAATTCCAATTTGCCACGGCCAACAAAATCATATTTCAATCCGGTGCGGCAGCATCCATTCCACAGATAGCAGCCGAACTTGGCGAACGCCCCTGTATCGTTACCGGTTCTTCCGCGGAGCGTACCCAGTGGCTTATCGATGCCATGAGCGAGACCGGCACCCCGCACGTCATTCGTATTTCTGGCGAGCCGGATACGGACACCATCGCCGCACATATCCAATCGATTCGCGATGAGGACTGCGATGTTGTGATTGCTATAGGCGGCGGAAGCGTAATGGATGCCGGAAAGATTCTTGCGGCAATGGCAACCAACAGAAAAGACCTGTTCGACTACCTCGAAGTGGTTGGTAAAGGTGAACCGCTGGCCGCAAAGCCGCTCCCGCTGATCACTGTCCCCACAACTTCAGGCACCGGTTCGGAAGTTACGGCAAACGCCGTGATTCTGGCCAAACCCTACGGGGTAAAGGTCAGCCTGCGCTCGACTGACATGATTGCCGATGTCGCGGTTGTTGATCCTGAACTCACTCTCTCCATGCCTGCCCATGTCACCGCCGGAACCGGAATGGATGCGCTCACCCAGCTCATGGAAGCCTACGTTTCCAATAAGGCGAATCCCATGACAGATGGTCTCTGCCGCGAAGGGATGATGCGCGCTGCGACCTCGCTCCCCGTGGCCTGCGAGGAAGGCGACGAGATCGTTGCCCGTGAAGACATGGCCCTGGCTTCCCTATTCTCCGGTATTGCGCTGGCCAATGCCAAGCTGGGCGCAGTGCATGGATTCGCTGCCCCGCTCGGCGGCGAGTTCAAAGCGCCCCACGGAGAAATCTGCGCCGCCCTGCTTCCCCATGTCATGCGCGCAAACATTCAGGCCCTGCGGAAACGTGACCCCGAATCAATGGCACTTTTCCGCTACAATGAGATAGCCGTCATGCTGACCGGAGATGTCAGCGCCACACCTGAAGATGGCTGCGACTGGGTTGAGTCGCTCTGCGAAGAATTGTCTATCGCAGGCCTGTCCAAAATCGGGATAGTGGAGCAGGACTTTGAAGCCATGGCGGAAAAAGCCGCTCAAGCCAGTAGCATGAAGGGGAATCCCATCGAACTAACTCAGTCGGAACTTATTCAAATTCTAAAAAACGCACTGTAAAATCAACCGAATAAAAAAGGCTTCATGATCACATGAAGCCTTTTTCTTTTAGCGTGAACGCTTGCCCACAAGTATCGGCAGCCGTCTGTTGAAGAATAGTATTACCGGAATGCATGCGGCCATGCTGACAATGGTAAAAGCGATTCCGGCCCCGGTGACTGCCATCCAGTTCCCGGGGAATTTATCGACGAACCAAGCCGCAAACGGTCCATTAAAGAAGTGGTAGAAAACGCCATTAAGACAAAAGAGGATCAGAACGTTTTCACCCATGAACATCAGGAAGCGGCTCTCGCCACACAATCGAGCCAGGGTCAAAATCAGGATGCTTCCGGCCAGTGCCGTGAACGGAAACAAGAAGACGTTGCCATGACCGGAGAGAACAACCACCACGGCATCGAACAACCTGAACGGTCCCTGATTGAGGTCCCAGGTTGCCACAACAGCGCCCAGGCAAACGATACTCGCCACCACCAGTCGCCAGCGGGGCTGGGCAGCGATCAGAATTGATTCCCTGCGCATGAGCACACCCACCAGATAAAATCCGTAAACCACTATGGCTTCATGGAAAATCCAGAAATTGGGCCCGGGGATGAATTGCACATTGGCGGTGAGATAGTAGCCGCCCACATAAAACAGTATCGCCGCCACAATGATCTTCAACGTCGAATTCAGATAACGCCCAACTGCGTAATGGATGACCTCAACCGAAACAAGGCAGGCCATGAACCACAGCGGAATGTTGAATACGGGAAATCCGGTCAACGTGGCTATGGCCCCTTCCAGATACCCCTTGGCTGTTGACAGATCGACGACAACAAAGTGCCCTGCAAAAACAAGGCTTGCCACAGCCAAAGCTGCGGTGAAAAAGAAATACGGCACCAATCGAGACAGGGCCAGTTTCTTGAAAAACTGTCTTGCCGGAAGATACAACTTACCAGGGTCAATGGTCATTCCGGCGAGCAGAAAGAAAAACGGCATGTGAAACGAGTAGATAAACTTATAGTGCGCCGTTGCAACAGGGTTTTCCAGATACATTATTCGCTCGATGATGTGGCCGTAGTAAACGAGGAACATCCCGAAAAAACGGGCTACGTCGAGCATGGGGATTCTTTTGGACAATGACATTGCAGTATACATTAGAAACTCCAGATTACATCGGATTAATAACGTCAGTATTCCTTTGAGCAGTAAAAGATGTCAGCAGTTTCAGCAATATAAATATACATTGTCGTGAAAGACCTGCCACAAACAGCGCGACTTGACGCTCTTTGCCTTCCGACACTCCTGCTTACAACCACGCCACAGGCCGCACTTGCATAAAAAAAGGGCGCCCCTGAGGCCGCCCTGTTTTCTGGAATTATTCTACCCAGTCATACGTTCGCTCAATGGCCTTTTTCCAACCGCTGTACCCTTTCTGGCGATCCTTGTCGCTCATATCGGGGTGCCACGTCTTGTCCTCTTCCCAGTTGTTGTACAACTCCTCCCGACCGGACCAGAACCCGACTGCGATTCCCGCTGCATAGGCGGCGCCCAGACAGGTTGTTTCCGCAACCTTGGGGCGAACAACCGGGACATCAAGGATATCCGACTGGAACTGCATCAACAGCTCGTTGTAGACCATGCCACCGTCAGCCTTGAGGCTTTTCAACTCGACGCCCGAATCCTTGTTCATGGCCTCGACAATATCCTTGGTCTGATACGCGGTGGCTTCGAGAACAGCACGCGCAATGTGGTTGCGGTTGATGTAGCGGGTCAATCCCACCATGACACCACGCGCATCCGGGCGCCAATACGGGGCATACAATCCGGAAAAGGCCGGGACGATATACATGCCGCCCGTATCTTCCACCTTGCTGGCCATGGCTTCGATTTCAGGAGCCGACTCAAACATCTGGAGATTGTCTCGGAGCCACTGGACCAGCGCACCGGCAATAGCGATTGACCCCTCAAGGCAGTACGAGGGTTTGCGTCCGCTGAACTGGTAGGCCAGAGTGGTGATCAGGCCATGCTTGGACTGGATCGGCTCGTGGCCGGTGTGCATAAGGAGAAAACAACCGGTTCCGTAGGTATTCTTGGCCTGTCCCGGAGCAAAACACGTCTGCCCGACAAGGGCTGCCTGCTGATCACCCACCGCACCGCAGACCGGCACACGGGCGCCCAAAGGACCGCTTTCGGATGTTGGCCCCCATGTTCCCGAGTCCGAGGACGGGACAATACGGGCAAGTCCGCTACGCGGGATTCCCATCACATCAAGAATGTCTTCATCCCATTCCAGAGACTCCAAATCCATGAGCATGGTCCGGCTGGCATTGGTAACATCGGTGACATGTGCGCCGCCCTTGGGGCCGCCTGTCAGCCACCAGATGATCCATGTTTCAATGGTACCGAACATGGCATCGCCCCGTTCGGAAGCAGCCTTGGCTTCCGGCACATTGTTCAGAATCCATTTGATCTTGGGGCCGGAAAAATAGGTGGCAATGGGCAATCCGGTCTTGGAGCGGAAACGATCCTGACCGCCGTCCTGCATGAGGTCCTTGCAGATCTCATGGGTACGGGTGCACTGCCAGACAATGGCGTTGTAAAACGGCTTGCCGGTGTTTCGATCCCATACCACGGTGGTTTCACGCTGATTGGTGATACCGATGGCCGCCAGTTCGGACCCCTTGATCCCGGATTTGGTCAACGCGCCCTTGATAACCTCGCACGTGTTGTTCCATATCTCCATGGGGTCATGTTCGACCCATCCGGGCCTTGGATATATCTGCTCGTGCTCTTTCTGATCCTGGCCGACGATGCGCCCTTTCTCATCAAAAATTATGAAGCGACTGCTGGTGGTTCCCGAATCTACTGCCCCGACATATTTAGCCATCGTCATCTCCTTGATTATCCGATTGGAATTACCATCCCTTTTCGGAGCCTTATCAAAAAAAATACCCTTACAAAACCGTTGATTGCCATGGGATTCTATTTTCCGCCAAACCGACTGCGTCTTGGTTCAGCCCGAGCGCCAACCCGATAAGCTGGGCCGCCAGAACAGCCGGTGGAGCCTTGCGCATGGATGATCCCAGCGGCTTGGCATCACGCTCCACATCAAATTGCAACTGACAATACGTGCAGCCGGTCACGACAATATCGGCACCAGCACCCTGGGCATTCTCCAGTTTTTTCCTCATCAGTGCATCGGAAATGACATTGTCCCTTCCACGCAGTGGATGGCCGCAGCACTCAAGGCGCAAGTCCCACTCCACAGGCTCGGCACCAATGGCGCGCATCAGTCGCTCGAAAACGGTCGGGGCCAGAGGATCGTCAAACTCGGTGACGTTTCCCGGTCGAAGTGCATGGCACCCATAGTGACAGGCCACCTTCACTCCGGCGAGCGGTGTTGCGGTCCGTTGCGCGAGGAGGTCGGCCCCGACCTTTTCATCCAAAACAGTCAGAAAATGAAATACTTCCATGCGCGTGGGCATGGATAAACCGTCATCAATCAATAATTCCTCTACTCGGCCTGCCAGCTCCTTATCTTCCTGCACTCGCGAAACGGCATACTTCAAATTGCCGAAACAACACTTGCACGGAGACATGATCGGAAGACCGGCGGCTTCAGCCAGAGCAAAATTGCGGATGGCGGAAAAAATAGACGCCAACTCGTTTTCATGACGAACCGGCCAACCGCAACAGTTGAACTCCACCTTCTCCAGGCCGATATCAAGTGCATCGCAGACGGCCTCCACAGCAGTTCCGTACTGCGGGAGGTGATGCGCAATCTTGCAACCGGGGAAATATGCGTATCTCATGGCTATTCCTCATCTTCCCGCAGGCGAGCGGCAGCGGTGTTTCGCAGTTCATACAGAACGTCAGCCACGCGGATATTCTGCGGGCAATGCTCCTGGCACTTGTAGCAGGTGGTGCAGCTCCAAACCATCCGGACACCCATCGCCTGATCCTTGAGGCCCATGCGCAGAAGATTCATGATCTGCTGCGGTGTCATGTCGAGGTCACGGGTCGGGTCCTCGCTCACCGCCACCACAGGGCAAACACTGGTGCAGGTAGTACACTGAACACAGGCCCAGTAGGATTCGGCGTTGTCTGCCAACCCGAACAGGGGCGGCACAGCGGTACTCCCTTCAAAGGCGGCAATTCTGAACTCGGAAGGCAGTGCGCGCACAGCTCCGTTGGAATCAGGCGAAAGCGCGGCGGCCTCCTTCTTCGACTCGATCCACAAATCCTGCAGGTTGATCCCGGCCGAACAAATATCCGTACAGCGCAAACACTCCGTACAGATTCTGCTTCCCTCGGCAAACCGGCTCACCCCTTCTTCCGTAAGGGAGTCTGTTCTGAAATCGTGAAGAGAACGAAGTTTCTCTGACGGCAGTATGTTGTCATTGCCCAGCACCGAAAAACTCGGCGCGACACTGCAATGCAGACTGCATTCGCCACAGCGGGTGCAGGCATCCAGACCAAGCCCTTTGGCAGCGCCTGACGCAACCGGTGCTCCGTCACGACGCCCTCCTCGAACCAGCATGTTGGCCGGTGCAGAAAGAGGATGCAGGAACTTCCCGAATGGTAACGCCGCAAGACCAATGAAACAAAAAATGATGTGCAGATACCAGAAGACACTGTCCGCTCCACTTCGATTCAATGCCGGAGCAAGGGGCGCGCCCACGGTAGCCATTGTCTTTGAGACAAATGCCGATGCGGTATCAGCGTGACAATCGGAACAGTTGTCCTCATTCAACGTAGCCCCGAACTCCACGGTCTCGTCATCAAGGGGAAGCTGTGCACTAAAAACCACACCGTACTCTCTGGCCCAAAATGCTTTGAGTGCGGTCAGGTCCCGCGCACTTTCCGGGAAGTAATAGTAACGGACCATTCGGTCGAAAACGGCAGGAGAAACAATCTTGGACGATTCAAGGAAAAAGCCGGACAGGATGATCATCCCGACAACAAGAATGGCTGCCCAGTCCTGAAACCGTGTCAGGCTGCGCAGCCGCTTGTCGACAAGACGTCGAACAACCATGATCGACACTCCAACAAGAACCATCAATCCGAGCAAGTTCCTTATGAACTGCCATGGGTCCAGGGTCGATTCATAGGCCGGGAAGAAATATACGGTCACATAATCATCAAGGGCGTGAAAGAGCAGCAGCCCTATGAAACCGAAGAAAACCAGAGAATGCGCGACCCAACGAAGCATACCGGTCCGGCCGGTTCTCGACAGGAGCAGGACATCAAGGAAAAAGGAGCGGACAGCAGACAGCAATTGACGGATCATGGATTGGTGATCAACCTTCGCTCCTCCCGGCGATCGGCTCCATACGGCCACACGCCGAACAATGCCGACGAGACAGATCACTGAGGCGAGAATCAAACCGATATCGAAGAATGTCATGAATCCGTCCTTGCTGTCGTTGCCAACCTCTTATCCAGTCAACTCCCGAACGGCCTTGTAAGCCGTAGCGATGGCCAGCCCGGCCCCGCATTTCATACGCATCCAGTCATGGTGAGCCAGTATTGCTCCGGCGGCATGCAGTCGTTCATTGACCGGCTTCCCGTCTTCGCCCAGTGGTCGAAGGCGAGCATCCACCTCAATACCTGCCATATTTACCGGATGCCCTTTGGCATCAAAAAACTTTTTTTGGTGCCAGTCTTCGCGTCGTTCCGGCTGATGCACGGGGATGTTGAAGACAGGCTCCAACACACCGGTCCGTCCAGCCTTCAAGCCTTTACCGAAGAAACGGCCACTGGCCAAAATCGCCGATTTGGCGGCAACCGTATTCATGCCGCCGCCTTTTCCGATATCAAACTCCATAACACCGTCGTCCTTCATTCGGACAGCGGTCACCATTTTTTGCGAGCGAGTTTTGACACCGAGATTGGGTAGTCCCCGATCAAAAACGGATCGCAGACGCGGCCCGGCAATGGAAGGCGGCATGGTCGGCACTTCAAAGACCTTGACCCCAAGCAGTTCTTCCAGATGGGCGACAACTTCTGCGGGATTGGTCAGCCCGAGAACGGCTGGGAACCCGACATATTCAACCTGCTCCAGATGCGGTCGAACAGTTTCCGCCAACTGAACGCGATGCTTCGGATCAGCAAGCGTCCACGCCATGTGCTCCGGGAACAACTCACCGCTAGAACCGGGAAAAGACACCCGAACAGATCGCAGTAAGGGCCAGTCTTTTTGGCGGTTTTCCACCAATTGACGAGCACTGAATCCCTTGAGGCCTTGAAAATCAACAATCAATGTTGGTGCTTTGCTCTCCAAAGCCACGGCACCGTTCCATGCTGTCTTGTGAATGCGATACGTCCGCTTCACCGTCCCCACAGGAGTCATAATGCAGGTGTTCTGTTGCTCCTTGCCGACATATTTGAGCCCGTACTCACCAAGAAAATCGGTAAATTCCTTAATGGATTCGGCGATTTCATCGTGACTCATCAACGCATAGGGATGATTGGGGAAGTCGGTAATCGCCGCATCGATGGCCTGCCACGGGTCGCTCCACCGTTTACCTTCTGAAATGGGATGCACTCCCATCAGATCGAGGAAGCCGGTGCTGAAATCGATACCACCAGTGGCACCGGTCTGGACAACGGACAATCCTCTGCGAGCGGCGAACAGCGTGGCAGCCATTCCGGCAAACCCGCTGCCGATGACCATCACATCATATACTGTATTGTTTCCGGTCATGAATCCTCTCCGCAGTTCAGGACCTCGTCGTCCAGTTCCATATCCAGCGCACCGCAGTATAGTGCCTCCTGCAAATCCGCCTGCACAGCGCCCAGTCCCCACAGAACCGGAGAGAAGCCGCGCCACCGTCGTTCAACAAAATACTTGAGCTCATCCATTCCCTGCTGCGAGCTAACAAGCCCTTCATCATAGAGATGACCGGTTACCCGCAGTCCGCAAAAACCACCCTGGCACGGGCCTTTGCCGACACGGCTTCGCAGCCCGATGGCCTGCAAGGCAGACTCTCCGTGATCATCCCCCATGTTGGCGATGATCGTGTCGATGGTGGCCTTGGAGATCATCTCACATTCACACAGTATGAGATCGTCCCCATCACGTTTGGTGATCCATGATTTCGGTCCCAGGCCGGGCTCGGTCCACCGCCCCATTGTGGAGGCAGGCAGCGGCTCGGTTGCCGTAAGGCACGGCTTGGTCACATTGATTTTGCCACAGACAAGGTCCGCGGTCTTTTCAGCCATCATTCGATAGGTGGTCAACTTGCCGCCGGTGATCGTCACAAAATTTTCCACGCCATCTTCAGCGTGATCGATCAGGGAAAAGCCGCGGCTGACGCTTCGTGCATCGCTACCGTCCCCGGAGAGAACCAACGGACGGACACCGGCATAAGCCCGGATGTACCGTGTGGTCTCAAGTAACGGGATCATGGCGCGTGCATCATCGATGATACGATCAACCTCAGTGACGGTGGGACGACAGTCATTGGGATGTTCCACGGTGACCGAAGTGGTACCGAGAACGGAAACCGTGCCTCCCGGAACAAGAATATCGGAATCAGCGGCCTTGCGAAGGCGATTGATAACACGCTTGGTGAGCCTGTCCTGCGTGATGATAAGACTGCCGGCAGAATATAAAATGTTAATGGACGCACCGGCGAGTTCGGCCACCAGCCCTGCCCATGCTCCTGTGGCGTTGACGACAACCTCCGCCTCCACCTCGAACAACTCACCGGTCACTTCATGGCGAAATTGTGTCCGCTTGATCTTTCCGGATTCCTTGACGAAGCCAATCACCTTTGCATTGCGAACATACTCAGCCTCGTGCTCCATGGCATGGGCCATGTTGTCCAGCGACAGCATGAACGGATCGATGGCACCGTCTTCCACGGCATAGGCGGCTATGAGCTTATCCGACAACACCGGCTCCAATGAGCGCGCTTCGTCAAGGTCCAGCTCCTGAGCAGGTACACCGCTTCGGTCACACATGGCCTGGAAGTTGGCAACATAGTCTTCGTCGTCGCCTTCCACGGCAACAAAGAGTCCTCCTGTATCTTCGATACATTGAGGCGCCAGTCGCTTGATGATCTCTCCCTCTTCGCGACACTCCACGGCTGCTTCCATATCGGAAGCCACGTACCGAGCGCCACTGTGGAGCAAGCCATGGTTGCCACCCGATGCACCGGCATTGATGTCATGCCGCTCTGCGAGCAGACATTTCACTCCGCGCAGGGCGAGATCCCGGGCAATACCTGTCCCGGTAGCTCCTCCGCCGAGGATGAGAATAGTGGTTTGCAGGACCTTCATTTTACCGATCCTTTATCAACTGAAACTTCATTGTTTCCCGCGTTCTGTTACAGACCTGAAAGATTTCTTTTCTCTTGTAGCAAAAAAATGAACATGCTATGAACAAAAAAATGACTTTTTTAGCATTTTCGTGCGACACAGCGCGTATCAGATTATGCAAATTCAAGGGTTCCGTCACTGTTTTTTTCACTTGTGAACGAAAAACACCCCAACCTTGTTTTCGGAAACGAACTTTTTAATGCAATCAGGATAAAAAATGGACCCCATCACGGGCGAAAACGAAATAACCACCGGCGGAAAACACGCATCGGTTCGCACCAGACACGCGCAAATCATCGATCTGGTGCGCGAGCAGGGATTCGTTGCCATTGGAACATTGGCCGACCACTTCAATGTGACTCCCCAAACCATCCGCCGCGACATAAATATTCTTAGCGACCAGGGCCTGCTTCAACGTCATCACGGTGGAGCAGGCCCTATCTATTCCACGGAGAATGTGGACTACACGGATCGCAAAGTGCTCTGCTACAGGGAGAAGCAGACCATCGCCCGACTCGTGGCAAAACACATCCCTTCCAGGTCGTCCCTGTTCATCAACATGGGAACAACCAACGAAGAAGTAGCCAAAGCGCTCATTCACCACAAACGACTTCGCGTCATAACCAACAACCTCAATGTAGCCAAAACCCTCAGTGGCAACAGTGACATCGAAGTCATTGTCACCGGTGGAGTAGTTCGTCCCAAGGACTGCGGCATTGTGGGTGAAGCCGCCATTGATTTCATTCGGCAGTTCAAGGTGGACTACGGAATCATCGGGATCAGCGGCGTGGACAAGGATGGCACCCTCCTCGACTTCGATTACAGGGAAGTCACGGCAGCGCGTTCCATCATCGACAACTCGCGCAAGGTCTTCCTTGTGACGGACAGCACCAAATTCGGCAGAAACGCCATGGTGCGACTGGGGAGTATCCAGGAAGTGGATGCCATGTTTACGGACAAGCTACCGCCAGCGGAGCTTGTGAAAATGATGAAACACAACGAGGTGGAACTGCACGTGGCTGAGTAAGGGACAGACATGCACCAAAACAAGCGCAGATGAGAAAAGTCACCGCGCTTTCGCATGCGAAAACAATGAAACTGCGCTATGCGCCATCCTGATAACTGGCAACAACTTGACCAGACACATGCTAGGGGAGTGCACTTTATGAGTTTGAAGCTCAAGGACATCAACAAGACGGTCGGGCGCGAAGTCCACCTCAAAGATATCAGCCTGGATTTTGCGTCAGGCTCTCGCTACGTCATTCTGGGCCGGACGCTGGCTGGAAAAACGTCACTACTGCGAATCATGGCAGGGCTGGACCGCCCCACAACAGGACAGGTCATAGCCGACAATCAGGACGTTACCGGTGTTTCGGTCCGCAAACGCAGCGTGGCCATGGTCTATCAGCAATTCATCAACTACCCATCCCAAACCATTTACGAGAACATCGCCTCGCCCCTGAAAATCCAGGGGATGAAGAAGCAGGAAATCGATGAACGTGTCATGACCGCCGCAAAGATGCTGCACATCGACACCATGCTCGACCGCCTCCCGGCAGAGCTTTCCGGTGGGCAGCAACAGCGTACGGCCATTGCACGGGCACTGGTCAAGGATGTTGATCTGTTGTTGCTCGATGAACCGCTCGTCAACCTCGATTACAAACTCCGTGAAGAACTGCGGGACGAGTTGCAGAAAATCTTCATCGAGCGCGATTCCGTCGTTGTCTACACCACCACGGAGCCAACCGAGGCGCTGATGCTGGGCGGCAATGTCGTTGTCATGCACGAAGGTCGCGTTCTCCAGGTCGGCCCCACTGCCGAGGTGTACATGAATCCGGCAACCACGGAAGTGGCAGAAGTATTCAGCGATCCGCCCATCAACTTCCTTACCGGGCACATTGAAGACGGCACTGTCAACTTCGGAAACAACCTGAGCTTCAAAGCCACTCCTGGTATGAACGCATTGGATCCCGGGGAATACAAGTTCGGCATTCGCTCAAGCCAGTTGACCCTCAACTCCGAGGGAGAGGATTGGGCGTGTATCAAGGGCGAGATCGGCCTCACCGAAATCAACGGGTCAGAGACTTTCATCCATTTCAACTTTGGTGAGGAGTCACTCGTTGCCCAGGATAACGGGGTACATTCCTACGACGTCGGAAGTCAGGTTTCGGTATATGCACATCCGAACGCCTTTTATGTTTTTAACGCGGCGGGCAAGCTGGTTGCCTCGCCTGCCAATGATTAGCAGGGAACCATCATGGCACGCATTGAACTTGATGAAATCAAACACAGCTACCTTCCCGAACCAAAAGGTGAAGAGGACTTCGCACTCAAGCGAATCCACACCGTCTGGGAAGACGGCGGAGCATATGCCCTCCTCGGCCCCTCCGGCTGCGGAAAGACCACCATGCTCAATATTATCTCCGGCCTGCTGAAGCCCTCTCATGGCTCGATTCTTTATGACGGAGTCGATGTCTCCGCCATGCAGCCGGAACAACGCAACATAGCGCAGGTGTTTCAGTTTCCTGTGCTGTACGACACCATGACCGTATATCAGAACCTCGCTTTCCCGCTCAAAAACCGCGGTGTTGATGCGGAGGCCATCGATAAACGGGTCAGGGAAATCGCTGATGCGCTGGACCTGACGGATGATCTCCAGAAGCGCGCAGCCAACCTTTCCGCTGATGCCAAGCAAAAGATATCGTTAGGCCGCGGCCTGGTACGTTCCGATGTAGCAGCCATCCTCTTTGATGAACCGCTGACGGTCATCGATCCGCATCTTAAATGGGATCTGCGTCGCAAGCTCAAGGAAATCCACAAGGAATTCAAACTCACCATGATCTACGTGACCCATGATCAGGTGGAGGCCATGACCTTCGCCGACCAGATCGTCGTCATGTACGAGGGCGAAATAGTCCAGATGGGTACCCCGCAGGAGCTCTTTGAAGACCCGGAACACACCTTTGTCGGCTACTTCATTGGCAGCCCGGGGATGAACTTCCTCGAATGTACCCTGGACGGCCATCTCGCTGCCGTGAACGAAGCGATTATCCCGCTTGACCCGGCCTATGCCGGACGTGCTGCCAAAACAGGTGGCGATATCAAGCTTGGCATCCGTCCCATGTATGTCGAAGTTCACGATAATGAAGTCGAAGACGGCATCGTCGCTGAAATCGAAGGGGTTGAAGATCAGGGGTTCTGCAAGATCGTGACCTGCCAGTTCGCCGGGCATCAGATCAAGGCGCGCATCAAGGACAACCGGCCCACCCCGGAAGGACGATGTTGGCTGACCTTCCCCAAAGACAAAACCAAAATATACAGCAATGAACGGCTGGTACGATAAGGGGAGGAACTATGAATAAATGGGAAAACAACAGAGCCTGGTTCCTGGTCCTTCCGGTCTTCGTGATTGTCGCCTTTTCCGCAATCATACCGCTTATGACCGTCGTGAACTACTCGGTTCAGGATATTTTCGGCCCGGGACAACGATTTTTTGTCGGGGTTGAATGGTTTAGGGAAGTCCTCCTTGATGAACGCCTTCATGATGCTCTTCTGCGTCAGTTGGCGTTTTCTTGTATGGTCCTCCTGATAGAAATGCCCCTTGGGATCATCATCGGCCTCATGATGCCAAAAAAAGGATGGGCAGCCTCTGCCTGTCTGGTCATTCTGGCCCTGCCGCTGCTCATCCCCTGGAACGTCATCGGCACCATCTGGATCATCTTCACCAGACCGGATATCGGGCTGTTCGGCGCCTTCGTCAACGGTCTTGGTATCGGCTTCGACCATACCGCCAACGGGCTGCATGCGTGGATCACGCTCATGCTCATGGAAGTGTGGCACTGGACGCCGCTCGTTGCGCTGCTCGCCTATGCCGGGCTTCGCTCGATCCCCGAAGCCTATTATCAGGCAGCCAAGATCGATGGCGCATCACCGCTGGCCATATTCCGATATATCCAGTTGCCCAAGATGCGAGGGGTACTGACCATTGCCCTGCTGCTTCGGTTCATGGACTCGTTCCTCATTTATGCGGAACCCTTTGTCCTGACCGGCGGTGGCCCAGGCAACTCGACGACCTTCCTGTCCATCTACCTTGTAAAGATCGCTGTCGGCCAGTTCGACCTTGGTCCGGCTGCCGCATTCTCGCTCATCTACTTCCTTATCATCCTGCTGTTCTGCTGGCTGTTCTACAACGCCCTGCAGGCCGTGGGCACGGGGGATAAATAAATGAAGTTCCGCAAAAGACACATCGGACTGCTCTTTTATCTGTTGCTGTTATTCCTGCCCATCTACTGGATGCTCAACATGTCGCTGCGTACCAACGCCGACATCATGAGTACCTTCGCGCTGTTCCCCAGTGATCCGACACTGATGAACTACATGAAGATATTCACCGACCCATCCTGGTACTCGGGTTATATCAATTCAATAATATATGTGACCATCAACACGGTCATCTCGCTGTTGACGGCACTCCCGGCGGCCTACGCCTTCTCGCGCTACCGCTTCATCGGCGACAAGCATGTCTTCTTCTGGCTGCTGACCAACCGCATGGCGCCACCAGCCGTCTTCCTGCTCCCGTTCTTCCAGCTCTACTCCACGTTCAACCTCATCGACACGCACTTCGCAGTGGCATTGTCCCACTGCCTGTTCAATGTGCCGCTGGCGGTCTGGATTCTGGAAGGGTTCATGTCCGGTATTCCTCGCGAGATCGATGAAACCGCGTTTATCGACGGATACTCATTCCCCCGCTTCTTCATTCGGGTGTTCATTCCGCTGATCAGGGCCGGTATCGGTGTCACCGCGTTCTTCTGCTTCATGTTCAGCTGGGTCGAACTGCTGCTTGCCCGTACGCTGACCACCACCGCAGCCAAGCCCATCGCAGCGACCATGACTCGCACAGTCTCGGCCACCGGCCTTGACTGGGGCCTCCTGGCCGCAGCCGGAATCCTGACCATCGTCCCGGGCGCTCTGGTCATCTGGTTTGTCCGCAACCACCTCGCCAAGGGCTTTGCCTTGGGTCGAGTCTAATTTGGGAGGTACGCAATGAATCTTGAATGGATGGCATGGACACCGGTCACTGCCGGTTTCTTCACCTTCATCGTACTCATGCTTATCGGCATGACCATATGGGAAGTGGTTTCTCCCACTGTGGCCCGACGCGGATTTCTGCCGCTGACGACCACCCGTGGAGACCGATTGTTCATCAGCCTGCTTGGCAGTGCATATATCCACCTCGCGTGGGTCGGTCTGACCACCTTCCCGGTTTGGGTGGCAACGATTATCGCCGTATGTTTTCTCATCATTATCATGCGATGGGGATAACCGACTGCATGTTCCTTCTTTTAAGGGAGAAAACAATACGGAAATAAGGTACTAGAGGTAGAGGCGTTATTCTTAATCAGCATACGGAGGTACGTATGAAGTTGCGGCGTTTATTGATGACAGGAATGTTGACTATAGCATTCCTCAGCCTCGCAAGTGTCGGCATGGCCGACATGAAGGCTGCCGAAAAGTGGATCGATACGGAGTTCCAGCCTTCGACCTTGTCGAAAGCAGAACAAATGAAGGAAATGGAGTGGTTCATAAAAGCCGCTGCTCCCTTCAAAGGCATGGAAATCAAAGTTGTTTCCGAAACCATCCCAACCCACGAGTACGAATCCAGGGTACTCGCCAAAGCCTTTTATGAAATCACCGGCATCAAGGTCACCCATGACCTGATCCAGGAAGGTGACGTCATCGAAAAACTCCAGGTTCAGTTCCAGTCCGGCGAGAACGTCTTTGATGCATACATCAACGACTCCGACCTGATTGGTACCCACTTCCGCTCCGGTCACGTTGTCAACCTGACCGACTGGATGACCGGCGAAGGCAAGGACGTTACCCTGCCTACTCTGGACATCGACGACTTCATGGGCAAGTCCTTCACCACCGGTCCTGACGGCAAGCTCTACCAGCTTCCTGACCAACAGTTCGCGAACCTGTACTGGTTCCGTTACGACTGGTTCAACAAGCCTGAACTGAAGAAGGCCTTCAAGGCCAAGTACGGCTACGAACTGGGTGTTCCGGTCAACTGGTCCGCTTACGAAGATATCGCCGAATTCTTCACCAACGACGTTCGTGAAATCGACGGCAAGGCTGTTTACGGCCACATGGATTACGGCAAGAAAGCTCCTGACCTCGGTTGGCGCTTCACCGATGCATGGCTCTCCATGGCCGGTGCTGGCGACAAGGGCCTCCCCAATGGTAAGCCCGTTGATGAATGGGGCATTCGCGTTGACGGCTGCAAGCCTGTCGGCTCCTCTGTTGCCCGTGGTGGCGCTGCTAACGGCCCAGCTGCCAAGTACGCCCTGCGCAAGTACATGGAATGGCTCCGTCTGTATGCTCCTCCGGGCGCATTGGGCATGGACTTCTACCAGTCCCTCCCGTCCCTGGCCAAGGGTAACGTTGCTCAGCAGATCTTCTGGTACACCGCCTTCACATCTTCCATGGTCGAATCCCGCTCCAAGGGTAATATGACCGTTGACGATCAGGGCTTCCCCCTGTGGCGCATGGCTCCGTCCCCGCACGGTCCCTACTGGGAAGAAGGCCAGAAGCTCGGTTATCAGGACTGCGGTTCCTGGACCCTGTTGAAGTCCACTCCGGTCCAACGCCGTAAGGCTGCATGGTTGTTCGCACAGTTCTGCGTCGCCAAGACCGTTTCGCTGAAGAAGACCCACGTTGGTCTGACTCCGATCCGTGACTCCGACATCCGTCACCAGTCCTTTACCGATCGCGCTCCCAAGCTTGGCGGTCTGGTGGAATTCTACCGTTCCCCGGCCCGTGTTGCATGGACCCCGACCGGCACCAACGTTCCTGACTACCCCAAGCTCTCCCAGCTGTGGTGGCAGAACATCGGTGAAGCTGTTGCCGGTGAAGTTACCGTCGACACCGCCATGGACAACCTCGCCGAAGAACAGGATAAGATCCTGATGCGTCTTGAACGCGCTAATATCCTTGGCGAATGCGGACCGAAGCTGAACAAGCCTCGCGACGAATCCTACTGGTTGAAGCAGCCCGGTTCCCCGAAGGCAAAGCTCGACAACGAGAAGCCCCAGGGTGAAACCGTCAACTACGACCAACTGCTGAAGGCATGGAAGGATGGCCGAGTTAAGTAATCGGCATTGATAATTAAAAGTCGGGGGCACGGATTTCCGTGTCCCCTTTTTTTGACCGTGCAACACATGTAGATCATGTAAAAAATGTAAAAAAAACCTGAAAGATACCCAGATTTGATCTCCCCATGCTTGACTCATTTTCCTGATTATTTTAGTCAATTACAATCTGTGTAGGAGGCAAGCAATCCTGCAGGCCCGACAACTGATACCATACCGAGTACAATGAAATTATCCGCACGATCCCGCTACGCAACAAGGCTTCTGTTGGACCTTGCCCTGCGTGAGACCGATTCACCGCAGCGTACAACCATCCTCTCCGAATCGACCGGGATAACCGTACAATTTATAGAACAAATCCTTCGCCCCCTGAAAAAAGCCGGATTGATCACATCAGTTCGTGGTGCAGCCGGTGGACACATTCTCAATCAGGACCCAGCAAAAATCACCGTTGGTGAAATCGTCAGAATCATGGAAGGCGGTATCAGCCTTACCGACTGTGTGACCGATGACGGACTCTGCAAACGGTCCCCAATCTGTCTGACTCGCAAGGTGTGGCAGCGAGCATCACGGGTTCTGGAGCAGGAACTCGACTCGATCACCTTGGCCGACCTTATGAAAGACCCTGATGGGATCAAACTCGACGATTAAGACACGCGCTTTTTCCCCCTTTCACTTCCTTTCACCGACTACTTTTTTTCTATCAAAACACGCATCCTTTGCGTGCATTCTATGCCTGTATTCTGTGATTTTTGTGACAAGCAAAAACGCGATCAACACAAGCACCTAAAATACCTACCGTAAATTTTTTCAGATTGACTTGACACTCAATATTTTTTCGGGCTAATTCGTACTTACTCAATCTTGATTGATTTGGTACGAATTAATTTAATCTGGATTAATTCAATCTAGATTAAAACAATCAAGAAGAGTGCGGACCTCGCGGTCCGGTCGCGGAAATGGGACCAAAAGTCCCGACAATTCAGGCGGTAGCCGATGATTAGCTCCATACAGCCCGCACTCCGCAAGGAGCCGGGTTACATAGCCCACCAAGGGGCAGTAGATGCATTCTGCAAGACTACTCCCTTTAATAGAGCCGGATGGCTAATGGTGTCGACGGAGACCTTTCTCCAGCCCCTCAGCGAGATAACCCTCGACGTCGACCCCAATCATCCCGGCGCATATGACGGTATGCGCGGAGATGGTGAAGCGTTGCCCCGCTTCGCCCTCCGCTTCCGTCGAAATTTCGCAGCTTGTGATTCCAGGCACAATACACTTCCCCTCTCACACGGCGTTGAGACACAGCTCACTCAAACAGCCGTTGCATTCGAACTCACAGAACGCACGAAGGAATCCGCATGTCAGAACGCATAGTCCTCATAGGCGCCGATGAAGCAGCGCTCAATGGTGTCATGGAATACCAACGCAAACATCCGGACACCGAAGCCATCGTTATTTACCCTGAATTCAATCCAGTTCCTGAATTCTCCTGCGACGTGCTTGAACGGTATCTGGGCCGCGGCATCGAATTTTCCGAAGACCTGCGCGCTTCCGGAGTCGACACTGAAGCCAAGCGAGTGATCATCCGAGATCACGCCAGTGGTGCTGAAGGTTCCATCACGTACGACAAGCTTATTTTCGCAGCGTGCGCAGCACCGGAAGAATTTGACGTCCTGGGCGACCATATTGCCAGGATAGTCCGTGTCGGGTCCCACGTTGACACTACCCGTCTGCGCCCCATGGATGGCACCACTCTCGTTATCGGGAGCGGCCTGAACCTTCTCATGACCGTTTCCGTGCTCCTCAAGCACAAGAAAGGTTCGATCGAAGTCATCCTTCAGAACACCGGGCATCTCGGCAAGCCCATGTCAGAAGATCTGTTCGCCATGGTGCTCCACCACCTGCGCGAATCAGGTGTCACCATCCATGAAGATCACACTCTGAAACAGATCGAAGAAGTCGGCAGCGAACTGAAAGTCACTACCGACAAGGGCGAATTCACAGCAAGCCGGGTCATCAACGCCAAAACAAGTCTGGCTGTTTCCTACCTTGCCCAGGAAGCAGGTTTTGAAACAGACAAGGTCGGCGGCATCATTGTGGACGGCCAGTTGCGAACCAATATCAACGATGTATACGCATGCGGCGGTTGCGCATCCTTCATCAGCGACATGTGCAAGAAGCCCATTCCCGGCACATGCATCAAATTTACCGAGCATCGCCAGTCCACAGCTCTCGCCAAAGCGCTGGAAGGCACAAAAGCCCGTCTGTTCAATCCGATCTGCACGTACTCTATTACACTAGGAGACAGGACTGTTGCCGGTGCAGGATTGACAGTCGATGCCGCACGCGAATGCGGATTCACCCCCATGAGCGCCACTGCCATTCAGTTTGATCGGGCCCACTTCATGCCCGAGGCAGACCTCATGACGCTGGAACTGGTTTTCGACGCTCCCACACGCCGAGTCCTCGGTATTCAGGGAATGAGCAAATCCGGTGAAGCGCTTCGCGGTCGAATCAGCTCTGTCTCGGCCATCCTTGCCAAGCGCCCGAGCATTGACGACATCGCCAATCTCGAACTCGCCTACTCCCCGCCATTTGCCTCGGCAATGGACGTGATCAACACCGTTGCCAACGTGGCGGACAACATGCTGGCCGGGATTAACGAAGGAATCAGCGCTACCGAATTTGAAGCTCTTTGGCAGGAGCGCGAAAACGGCGACAGCTTTTTCCTCGATTGCCGAGAGCTTGGCAACGCAAAGCCTTTTATCGAGGCCCACCCAGCTCATTGGAATCACATCCCCCAGGGGGAGATCGCTCGTCGGCTCAGCGAGATACCCGAAGGCAAAAAAATAGTTTTGATGTGCAACACCGGCACTCGTTCATACGAGGCGCAGGTGACGCTCAAGCACGCTGGTTTCAACGATGTAGCCAACGTGGATGGCGGCATGACGGCCGTCAAACAGACCGGGGTGAAGATTTAACCCCACCAACAATGGATATAAACCGTCCCCTCGGTTCCGGGATGGTTGAAGATTGTAAGTTTAATACACTTTTAAAGGAGTCCTAGCATGAAAAAACTGGTTATTCTCGGCGCCGGTGCCGGCGGAACCATGGTCGCGACGAAGATGCGCGAGAAATTGGATCCGAAAGAATGGAAAATCACTGTCATCGATCGTGATTGGAAGCATCACTACCAGGCCGGTTGGCTGTTCGTTCCTTTCGGAATCTACACTCTGGATGATTGCGAAAAGCCCAAGGCCGACTTCCTGCACGGCGTCGACTTTGTCCAGGACACCATCACCAACGTCGACCCTGAGAAGAAAGTCGTCACCTGCTCCGGTGGCAAGTACGAATACGACTGGTGCGTAGTTGGTACCGGTTGCCGCATCATGCCCGACGAAATCGACGGTATGATGGACGACTGGCGTGGTGACATCCACGACTTCTACACCCCTGACGGAGCAGAAGCTCTCTTCAAGAAGTGGAAGTACATGAAGGAAGGCCGCGTTGTTCTGAACATCGCTGAAATGCCTATCAAGTGCCCGGTTGCTCCGCTGGAATTCGTGTACCTCGCTGACTGGTTCTTCACCGTCAACGGCGTTCGTGACAACATCGAAATCGAACTGGTCACCCCACTGACCGGTGCATTCACCAAGCCGGTGGCTGCAGAGATCCTCGGCCGTGTCTGCGATGAGAAGAACATCAAAGTCACCCCGAACTTCACCATCGACAACGTCAACGTTGGCAAGAAAGTCATCGAAGACGTCATGGGCGAAGAAATCCCCTACGACCTGCTCGTCGCCATTCCGCCGAACTTCGGCGCCCAGGTGCTCATCGATTCCGGCATTGCCGATCCCATGGGCTACATGGACACCGACAAGCACACCCTGAAGTCCGCTCAGTTCGAGAACATGTACATCATCGGTGACGCCACCAACTGCCCGACCTCCAAGGCCGGTTCCGTTGCTCACTACGAGGCCGACATCGTTGTCGACAACCTCCTGCGCGAAATCGATGGCGAAGAGCCCCGTCCCGAATACGACGGTCACTCCACCTGCTTCATCGTTTCCGGTTACGAGAAAGCCTACCTCATCGACTTCAACTACGATGTTGAGCCGCTGCCTGGTAAGTACCCGTTCCCCGGTCTCGGACCCTTCGCCCTGCTGGGTGAAAACCACCAGAACTACTGGGGCAAGATGATGTTCAAATGGGCGTACTTCAACCTGATGCTGAAGGGACACGAGCTGCCGCTGGAACCGCAGATGTTCATGGCTGGTAAGATGCGCCACATGGCAGGCAAATAACCAGGCGGAGGCAATATTATGACAAACGAAGCCATTATGGAACGCCTCGATAAAATCGAGGAAAATATCGCGTTCCTGACGGAACGCGCCAAAGCTACCGAAGAGTTGAAGAACGACCTGTCGCCGATCGTACATGACGGCTTCAAAGTTCTGATGCACGAGTTCGGCAGCATTGAGCACGGTTTCCAGCTTGAGGATCTCACTGAGTTCATCAAGAAGGCCATGGTCTCCTTCAAGAACATGACCTACATGCTGGACAAGATGGAAGACGCCATCGACCTGTGGAAGACCATTGAACCGCTGATGCACTCTTCCGTGCCCCAGTTGATTCAGTACATGGACTCCCTGGAACAGCGCGGCGTTTTCGACACCTACCGTGCAATGATTGAAATCCGTGCTCAGGTCGCTGAGACCTACGGCCCGGAAAACCTCAGAAACATGGGCGACTCCTTCGTCTTCCTCATCGGTATGCTCGAGAAGCTCGGTGATCCGAAGGTCCGCATGATGATCGAAGGCGCAGCCAATGCGTTCTCCGAACTGGATCTCACGGAAGTCAAGCCCACCGGTCCCATCGGCATGGTCTCCGGTATGGCCTCCAAGGACGCCAAGCGCGGCCTGGGTGTCATGCTCGAAATGACCAAGACCCTTGGCAAGATCGGTCTGGAAGTCCCCAAAGTAGATGAAAAGGCTGCTGAAAAAGCTGCAATGGCCGCGGAAGCTGCCGAGGCTAAAAAAGCATCCAAGTAATCTGACAACCTGCGCGGGCGGTTCCACGCGAACCGCCCGCACATTGAAATACGACCGAAATTGTTCTGGCCTTGCCAGGACTCCGCGACGGCCCATGCTGCGTCTTTGCTTGCAAAGGAAGCGTGGAGCTGGCTTCAGCGGCATGGGCCCCTCGCGGGCGCGGGTTGGTCATGGCCGAGCGAACGGTACAGTTCGTTCATCCCTGACCAGCTCGCGCAAGTTACTTGCTTTTTGAAACAGCACCAGCTCCGGAAAATGACATTCATGAGTCACGGCCCCGTTCATCAAGGCTAGGTTTCATACTCAGCCGCGGCTCCAATTCATACGAGGTTTGATATGGCTAAGAAAGTTTTGATCATCGACGATGATCCCGCAATCGTGGAGTTCCTGGAAGATTTTCTGCAGGATAACGACTTTGAAACTGTCTCTGCATTCAATGGTGCCGAGGGGTTGGAAAAGCTGGAATCCGAAAAACCTGATCTTGTGACCCTGGACATGGACATGCCTGAAAAAGGCGGCACCCTGTTCTACGCGGGTCTCCGTAAAAACGAATCTCTCAAAGATACTCCCGTGGTGGTGATCAGCGGCGTAGGGCCGCGTCCTCCGGCATTGCACAAATCCGTGCCGGTCATCACCAAACCCATCGACGGCGATGCATTGCTGGGCCACCTCAGCACCCTGCTTGCCTAACTGATGAGAAGTGGCAGCAAGCTGCCCACAATATGCCGCACGCAGGCCACGCACCTGCCTGCGTGCGGCTTTAAAAACGGGACGTCTTCATGCACGCAGCTTCCAACGATACCTCCCCCTTTACCATCCTGCTCGTGGATGACGAGGAAGACATTCGTGAATTGCTCGGAATGCTTCTGAGCGATCTCGGTTATCTGGTGCGTACAGCCGAAAACGGCGAAACAGCGCTTGATTCCTTCCGCGAACAACGCCCCGACATCGTCCTGACCGACATCAAGATGCCAGTCATGAACGGCATTGAACTGCTGCGCGCCCTCAAAGCGGAAGACGATGACGTCGAAGTGATCATGATCTCCGGTCACGGCGACATGAAACTCGCCATTGAGTCCCTCAAATACCGGGCAGCCGACTTCATCACCAAGCCCATCGACGACGACATCCTTGCCATATCACTCGAAAAAGTAACCGAAAAGTTGCGGCTGAAGCGACAGGTTCGTGATTACACCGAGCATCTTGAGCGGTTGGTTGAGGAAAAAACGGCTCGTGTTATCGAGCTGGAACGCCAGACAGCTGCCGAGCAGATCGTGGACGGTCTGACCAGCGCCATGTCCATCATCTCTGAGGATGTCGACGAATCCGGCCTGTTCAACGAGTTGCCCTGTTTCATTTCCATCCACTCTTCCGATCTCAAGATCGTCACCGCTAACGGTTTGTTCGAGAAACGATTTGGTGACCTTGTGGGCCAGTCCAGCCGTACCGTTTACAGTCACTTTTCCGGGCAGGGCAGTTGTCCCGCCTACGAAGCTATTGCCACCAAAACCGGGGGACGAGGTTCTGCCACATTGATAGGGGAGGACGGGACCGAGTTCCCCGCGGTGGTATACACCGCTCCCATCAAAGGACATGATGGCAAGGTTTCGCTGATTCTGGAAGTGGCTGTTGATATTTCCGAAGTGAATCGGCTGCAAAAAGAGCTGACATTTGCACAGCGCAAATACCAGCACCTGTTCAATCAGGTCCCCTGCTACATCACCCTTCAGGATCGGGACATGCGCATTGTGGAGGCCAACGAACACTTCATGCGCGATTTTGGTTTTGACCGGGGCAGGACCTGCCATCAGGCGTACAAAAATCGTGACGCGATTTGCGAAGAATGTCCGGTTCAGAAAACCTTTGCCGACGGAGAGCGTCACCAACGTGAAACCGTAGTGACCTCCAAATCCGGCGAGCAGTACAACATCCTCGTCTGGACAGCCCCTGTCTACAATGAATCCGGTGAGATAGAGCACGTACTCGAAGTTTCCACCAACATTACCACTATCCGAAAGCTCCAAGACCAGCTCACAAGTCTCGGTATCATGCTTGGTTCCATGTCACATGGTGTGAAAGGTTTGCTGACTGCCCTTGATGGCGGTGTCTATCGTGTGGATTCCGGCTTGAAAAAAGGCGACCCGGAACGCGTTGAAAAGGGATGGAAGGTCGTCAAGCACCGCCTTGGGCACATGAAGAAGATGGTCATGGACATCCTTTATTATACGAAGTCCAGAGAGATGGAACTACAGGAAACCACCCTTGGCACATTTGCCGATGACCTTGCTGCAATAGTCGAGGCCAAGGCTGACCAACATGGCATCGCCTTCATCAAGGATTTCAACCAGAAAGACACTCGTTTTGTAGCGGATACAGGAGCCCTGTCGTCCGCTCTGGTCAATTTCGCGGAGAACGCCGTTGATGCCTGCACCTTTGACCGATCCAAGGAAGAGCACTGCGTACGATTCAAGGTGCATGCCGATGAAACCACCGTCCATTTTGAAATAACGGACAACGGTACGGGGATGGATGACGACACGAGAGAAAACATGTTCACCCTCTTCTTTTCATCCAAAGGCGCCAACGGCACAGGCATCGGTCTGTTCATCTCGAACCAGATCATCGAGCGCCACTATGGGACCATCACCGTCGATTCCACCGTGGGCAAAGGAACACATTTTCATGTTTGCCTGCCAGTCTCGCAACCCGAGACAGGTAGTGCCAATGATGCCATAACCGGCTGACATCCGAGGCCGTTCAGTCGGTTGTGGCGTCAGTGAGAGGTGATACCATGTTCAGCAGGATCATACAGCGACTGCGAAAGCTCCACATCTCTCTGGCGCTCAAGATCGTCATCTCGCTCATCGTTTTGATGGCGGCGTTGATGGTCGGCCTGTTTCTGGTCAACATCAAGAAATACGAAGAGACCGCTGTTCGCAATGCCGCCATCCAGGCCGACGAAATTGCCGCAGTGGTCAAGGCCGGCCTGCGCACTTCCATGCGCCTGTCTCCACGTCAGGACACCATCAATTTGATCAATGATTTTGGTCAACTGGCCCACATCAAATCGATCACCATATACGATAAGATCGGCAACCCCCGATTTTCCAGCGATAAGCAGATTGCCGGCGACCAGCTACCGGAAGATCATCCTCTGTGCGTCATGTGCCATGCCCAGGAACCACCAGAAGTCTATGCAGGCATCAACGAGCGTTTCTCACTCATAACAGATGAGAATAACAACCGCCTGGTGCGCATTGTCAGCCCCATTCCCAACGAGCCCGGCTGTTCCACAAGCGGATGCCATGCGGACCGAAGCGAAAAGCAGTTTCTGGGGGTTATGGAGCTGACTGCCTCCATGGAAAACATCGAGGGCAACATCTCTCTGCTGGTGATGGACAATGCCCAGTACGTCATTTTCAGTCTGGTTGCGATTTTCGTTACGCTATTTGCAGTCACCTACCGTCTGGTAGATCGACCCATCGACAACATCATCGAAGGTACGCGACGCATCGCACTCGGCAACTACGATGCCCGCGTGGATGAGAGCGGAAACGATGAACTGGGGCTGCTTGCCCGGGCCATCAACCGCATGGCCAAGGATGTCGGGGACCATCATGATGAGTTGTCCAAACAGCGTATTCTGTACCAATCGCTTTTCGAGGGGGTTCCATGCCTGATCACCGTGCAGGACAGAGACTACCGGTTGTTGAACTACAACCAGACCTTTGCCGAGCACTTTCAGGTGAAGCATGGCGACTACTGCTACCGCGCTTACAAGGGGCGTGATTGCAAATGTGAAGTATGTCCCGTGGAAAAAACGTTTGAGGACGGCAAGTCGCACACCACCGAAGAGATTGGGTATTACAAGGACGGCAGCAAAGCGCACTGGATCGTCAACACAGCACCCATATACAATGAGAAAGGCGAGATCATCGCTGCCATGGAGATGAGCCTCGACATCACCCAGCGCAAACGGCTGGAGGAAGACCTGAAAGCATCGGAACAGAAATACTGCGCCATCTTCAACAATATCCCCAGCGCGGTACTGGCCATTGATGCCGACACCATGGATATCGTCGATTGCAACCAAACAGCACTGACACTCTACGGCTGCAAAAAGGGTCGTCTGCTGCGGCATCCGATTACTGATTTCATAGCGAACGACGAAATCGATGCGCATATCCAGGCCTTCAGCGAGGCCAAGGGGCTGAAGCGTACCAAGCATGTCAAAGCGAACGGCGACGAGTTCTGGGCATCGGTCAACACCACCCGGACCCAGTTCGAAGACAAAGAAGTCCTTCTGACAGCCATTACCGACATCTCCGAACGCATCAGTTCGGAAGAGCAACTTATCCAGACCAGTAAAATGGCGACACTTGGTGAGATGGCAACAGGCGTTGCCCACGAGTTGAATCAGCCTTTGGCCGTGCTGCAAATGGTTGCCAATCTTTTCCGGCGCAAGCTCAAGGCGCAAAAGCCCATTGATCACCACACAGCGCAGAACATGTCGGAGAAAATCAGCAACAACGTGGAACGGGCTACCAAAATCATCAACCACATGCGCGAATTCGGACGCAAATCGGACATTGAAACCGAAGCAGTCCGCATCAATGATATCATCCGCCGGTCCTTCGACTTTTTCAGTCAGCAACTGGCACTGCATGATATCGAAGTACAGTGGCAGTTAACGCCCGATCTTCCCATTGTGCAGGCTGACCCCAACCGCCTGGAACAGGTATTCATCAACCTCATGCTTAACGCCCGGGACGCCATAGACGACCGATGCGCCAACCAGCCCTGCTCGCAGCCGGATCGCATTATCACTCTCCGCACCCGAGCCACCCGTCGCACGGTCATAGCCGAAGTCATCGACACGGGAACCGGCATAGACAAGCATATCCTTCCGCGGTTGTTCGAGCCATTCTTCACCACCAAGGAAGTCAACAAGGGAACCGGCCTTGGCCTTTCCATCAGTTACGGCATCATCCGAGATTGCGGCGGCACGATCCGCGCCTCTTCGCCCTCGGACGGTGGCTCCCGATTTGTAATCACCCTCCCCCGAGAGATGGGGAAATAAACCGACCCAACTTTCACACCCCAATAAAGAACCGGTCTGAACGTCATTCAGACCGGTTCTTTATTGTTGAGCAATAATCCGACTATGAAAGGCTGATACCGGAAGCATTCGCTTTCAGATGATCAACATATTCCATATCCACACCCTTGATATGATTCTGGAGCCAGTCCTTCAGGAGCATCAGGATTTCGCGACTCATGGTCACTCTACCGGACTTGAAGTCCGACTCAAGCTCCATAACCTTTTCCAACAGGTTCGCGTGAATCTGTTTGTGCTGTTCGGCACCCGGATACCCTGTCTCGTCAAACAGTTTTTCTTCCGTTCCAAAATGACTGATGGTGTAGGCTTTCAACTCGTCAAAGATATTACCAAGAACACTGGCCCCTTCACCATGTGCCATGGCTCCATTCAATCGATTGAGCATATCCACCAGTTGGCGATGCTGGTCGTCTATCTCCACGATACCGGTATTGAAAGAGGCATCCCACTCCATGAGCATCTTTCCGCCATGATCTGACGGAGGACTACTCACAGGCGCTTGCGGTCTCTCCAACCTGGGAGGCGGAGGAGCACTCGCAGTCACCGGACGCCGAACGGGTTCCGACCTGACCACATTGGGGTTGTACTCCACTTCGCTCGAATATGAGGAGGGAGAATACGATTGCTCTTCGTCTTCACATGTTCTGAAAAACTGCATCTCGTTTCTCAATTGTGAAGCCTGGTCACTGAGGTTTTCCGTCGTGGCAGCCAACTCTTCACTGATGGAAGCATTTTGCTGGATGGTCGATTCAAGGCGGCTTACGGCGTTTTCCACATCAATGACGCTCTGATGCTGCTCCTTGCTTGACGCAGATATCTCCTCGATCATTTCTGCGGTATCCTCAATGCCGGGAACAAGGGAACGCAGCAGTTCCTCGGCCTCATCCGACATCCTGATCGTATTGGATGACAGCTCGCCGATCTCACTGGCAGCCTGCCCACTGCGTTCTGCGAGCTTGCGAACCTCGGCAGCAACCACGGCAAAACCCTTGCCATGCTCACCGGCCCGGGCCGCTTCAATGGCGGCATTCAAGGCGAGCAGATTGGTTTGCCGGGCGATCTCTTCAATCACGGTAATCCTGTCTGCGATGGTTTTGACCGCCTCAAGGGCCGAAGAAACCGACTCACCACCACGCTTGGCATCCACCGCAGCTTTAAGAGCTGTTTCCTTTGTACTTTCTGATGTCCTTGACGTTCTGGAGATAGAATCGAGCATTCCCTTCATCAAATCCGCGATGTGTTCGATGGCAGAAGCCTGATGCGACGTTCCGGATGCGAGCATGTTGGTCGTGTCCGTAAGCTCAGAACTACCAGAAGCCACATTGCCCGCCGACTGCTTTACATCATCAACAATCTGAGCAAGACGTGCACTCATATCATTAAGAGCCTGATTCACTTCACCAATTTCATCTCTGCTTTGCATTTCACAAAGGTGAGTCAGATCACCGCCACTCATCTTTTCCATTGCATCCTTGAACTTATTCATAGGAGCAATAATCTTCCGACTGATCACTAGTAGTGCAATCACCACGATCAAAGCCATGACAATGATGCCAATAATCTGGCTGACGATGAGTCCCTGGACACGCTCCTCGGACTCGGCCTGCATCATGCCGACCGCTTTGTTCATCTCTTTGAGAACATTCAGGCTGTTGCTTAAAAAATCCTTGTTCAACTCATGCTTTTCGAGAATCAAACGGATATCACTTTGATATGCTGCCCAAAATGATTCGACTGTTGCCAGTTGCTTTCCCACTTCCTCGGAAGCAGCGGGGATCATCTTTGCCGGTCCAGCTGGGTCAACCGTGACCGGGGCTTGTCCGGAGTTGGCGAGCGCCTTGAGTGTCTTGTCGAATAGTTCCATGGTGGACAGGACCTGCGTTTTCATCGCGCTGCCATCTTGCTCGGATGCAACCGCCTGATGATAAAGGAGGACTTCTTTCGCCATCTTCTGACTCAGCATGCGCTGCCGACCTGCCAGGTTGATGACCAGACCGTCGTCTTTTTGTGCTGATGAAATAAAGAAGGTAGCCAGGAACATTGCCAGCCCGATACCAAATAACGTGCCGACAGATGCATAGAGAACGAATTTCAGCCTCACAACTCCTCCCGATTATTTTCCGCCAAAACAAGGCATTCAATTTAATGCGTGTATGAAATACGCTATAGCCTAGTACCCACCTTGCACACTTTGACGGGGGGGAAGAATTATAAATCGATTTAGTCGGGATAATCGAAAAAAGAGGAAACGTTATTCAACCATGGCAGACTGGACATCATCCCTGATTCTGGTCATGAATAGAATGAGTTGAGAATCAGGATACCAACGAGGACACACCAGGCAATGACAAATGCCCACTTGATCGAAGACCATGCAAAAAGAACGAGGAACGTCCTTTACTTCGTCACCTTTCTCGTATGCCTGGGTATAGGGTCATTTGCCTATACGATACCCTTGATCTCACTTGACCAACGCATGGACTTCACGTGGCTGGGCAGTGCGTTTGCAGGGTTTTATCTGGCCAGGCTGATAGCCGCACCGATTTTCGGACTTGTCGCCGACACTTTCGGCACCCGACGCACGCTTATTTCGGCCATGATAATCGGATGCCTCGTTCCTTTCGTATATTTTCTCATCCCCACGATAACAACGTTGTACTTTGTCCAGTTCTGTATCGGGATAACTGCCGGGGCAATTCGCCCTGTGGGCATGGCGGCCTTGGGGGATGCAAGCTCCCAATCCGTACTCCCCAGACAGTTTGCAACATACGCATCCATTTTCAGTGCGGCAGCAGTTGCCGGTCCCATTCTTGGTAGTCTTCTCTATGCAGATAAATCCGTACCCCATGTGCTGATAACGCTTTCCACCTGTATGGGGCTTGCGGTCGCAACAGCGTTCCTGTTTCTGCCCGACAGTGCTGCCCGCCCCTCCAAAGCTGCCAATGAACCAAAAACGAAACTCAGCCGCCATACAATCATGGGGCTTCTTATTGCCATATGCGGCAGAACAATGGGGCTGGGATTTCTTGCCGCATTCTACCCAATAATATTATCCACTATCATAGGAAAAAACGGCCTTCAGATTGGCTTCATCTTTGCCATCCCCGGGGCGGCAACTTTTCTCGGGTTGCTGATAACGAGTCGATTCTCACATCAAAAACCGCATTTGATTCAAGTCCTGACAGGCTTGCTGATCAGTGCCTGTAGTCTGTATCTGTTGGCCGACTGCACACAAGCATGGCAGTTTGCCATTCTCGGCATGACCATGGGACTGGGTGCAGCATGGTCAATCCCGCCATCCATGGCTCTGGCTTCCAGTGTCACCGATAAAAAGGGAACGGTTTTCGGGGTTGCGAATATGGCAGCCGGTGTGGGTTTCCTGGCGGGCCCGCTGCTTGGTGGTATGATCATACAGAATTATCACTCACCACTTCCAGCCATGCAGGTCTTGGGCTTATTGGGTGCCGCATCCACGATCCCGATTTGTGCCATCATTCTACGCGACCGACTCCACTGGGGCATCAGAACAGCCTATGTGCTAACCGGATCACTGGCTGCCATTCTGTTGCTTACGGCCGGAGTGAGGATGTCCCACGACACCAACTCCCCCACCGACACCCTCCACCGATTCACTGATGTCGCCATGGGAACTATTGTCAATCTGACCCTTGAGGCAGACAGTCGGGAACAAGCCTCCATGGCCGCAAAACGAACCATCACGGCAATGCGCTCCATCCAACAGGATTTCGACTTTCGTAACCCCGAGGGTTCCATCGGACGCATCAATACACATGCCGGCACATCTTGGGTTCAACCATCACTTCGCACCTACACCCTGCTGAAGCGATCCGTCGATATCAGCCACAAGAGTAACGGCGTTTTCGATCCCACCATCGGGGCTTTGACGAGCATGCCTGTCTACTATGCCATCGACCCGACCATAGCCCGTGAAAAAACCGATCTCGTGAACTTTCGGCAGGTCCTCTTTGACCATGAGGGGAAACGGGTACGACTTGAACAAAAAGGCATGGTCCTTGATCTTGGAGGAATCGCCAAAGGGACTATCGTGGATATGGCCGTCAACCTGCTGCGGGAACAAGGAATCCGTGCCGGAATAGTCGAAGCAGGCGGCGATTTTTACTGTTTCGGTGACCGCGACTGGACTGTCGGCATTCGCCACCCAAGAAACGCTTCAGTGTACCAGACAATCACCGTCCGCGAGAAAGGCGTGTGCGGCTCCGGCGATTACCAGCAGTTCATTACAACTGAAACGACCACAACACCTTCCATTCGTCATCACATCATCAATCCATCGACAATGGAACCTGCGACCGAATCCATAGGTGTATCCGTTATTGCCGACACAACAGAAACAGCCGATGCGCTGGCAACCACACTATTCATAATGGGACCGGCCAAAGGGACCGCCTTTCTGGACTCTCATTACCCGGACAGTGCCTCCATCTGGTTTCTCCCCAACGACACAGTTACCACTTCAAGCAACTTCCCCCGCTAGTTAGCTCCCTTTTTTCGACCACCCATATCATTATACTATGGGAGGACACTTTTTGACGTACCAAGCCTTGATTATCAAGCGCTGACGGTCGTTCAAAACTGTATGAAAAGCGACGAATAAAGATTGCCATTATAACAATGATGGAATAATCACCCACAATGGAAAACCATCAACACATGGTTTTAACATATTTGTAATATATTAAATACTTTTTTGTCGATTTTTGCTGACACTTGACAAAGAATACGTTAAAACGGCTCCGCCTTAACCAAATCTTACAGATGTAATTTAAAAATAATTTTGGAGATGAGATGAACAATTGGCCTAAAAGTAATGATGTTTTGGGATGTGTGAACCGAGGAAATACCATTGAGTCCGGCCTGTGTACCTTGTGCCGCGCCGACTGCCAGGGCAAATGTGAGACCTTCCTGTCCTCCCTGCGCGGCCGCGAAAAGCTGTACCCCCGCGACTTCGGCCTTGTTACCGCAGGCAGCGGCAACACCACGCACGTCGGTGTTTCCTACAACTCCCTGCGCATCCAGGGCCTGAACTACGGTGCCACGGGTTCCACCAGCGCCGATCAGGACCTGTTGTTCACCGACGTTTCTCTCGAAACATCATTCGGTACCAAAGAAAAGACCAAGTGTAAGGTTCCTTTCATGACCGGCGCACTCGGCTCCACTTTCATCGCAGCCAAGTACTGGGATTCCTTTGCCGCGGGTTGTGCTCTGGTTGGCGCGCCCATCGTTGTCGGCGAAAACGTCGTCGGCGTTGACCGCGAAGCCGAACTCAAGAACGGACGCATCACCAAGGCTCCCGAGCTGGAACGCCGCATCGACACCTACATGCGCTACTACGATGGCTACGGTGCAATCATCGTTCAGCTCAACGTCGAAGACACCCGTAACGGTGTTGCCGAGTACGTTGCTGAGAAGTACGGCGACAAGGTCATCATCGAGCTGAAATGGGGCCAGGGCGCCAAGAACATCGGTGGCGAGATCGAAGTCACCAGCCTTGATTACGCTCTGTTCCTGAAGAAGCGTGGCTACCTCGTCGATCCCGATCCTGAAAAGCAGGAAGTACAGGATGGCTACAAGGCCGGTGCGGTCAAGCATTTCGCCCGTCACAGCCGTCTGGGTTACACCGATCTGTCCTCCTACGAGCAGGTTCGCGACGACTTCATGAATGCAGTCAAATACCTCCGCGAACTCGGCTTCAAGCGCATTTCCCTCAAAACCGGCTCCTACGGTATGGAAGCACTGGCCATGGCTATCAAGTTCGCCTCCGAAGCTGAACTTGAACTGCTGACCATGGACGGCTCCGGCGGCGGTACCGGCATGAGCCCCTGGAACATGATGGAAAGCTGGGGCGTCCCCTCCATCCTGCTCCACGCCAAGGCACACGAATATGCTTCCCGCCTCGCCGCCAGCGGCCAGCGCGTGGTCGACATGTCCTTTGCCGGTGGTTTCGCCAAGGAGAGCAATATCTTCAAGGCCCTTGCCATGGGTGCTCCGTTCACCAAGATGATCTGCATGGGCCGCGCCATGATGATCCCCGGCTTCCTCGGCTCCAACATCGAAGGCGTACTCAACCCCGAACGCCGCCAGGCCGTCAACGGCAACTGGGACAAGCTGCCCGCTTCCGTTTCCCAG
>CEUM01029221.1_pt1 | contig 110618 bp, 81 predicted proteins | sample 356421 | NCBI WGS metagenome assembly CEUM01 (sample SAMEA2622716, study PRJEB7988) | marine metagenome | biome: marine biome (ENVO:00000447); feature: surface water layer (ENVO:00002042); material: "saline water (ENVO:00002010), including plankton (ENVO:xxxxxxxx)" | depth 5 m
CGGCGGAGCGGTTTGGCACCTCGATGTCGGCTCATCACATCCTGGGGGTGAAGAAGCTCCCAAGGGTTTGGCTGTTCGCCAATGAAAGTGGTACGTGAGCTGGGTTCAGACCGTCGTGAGACAGGTCGGTCCCTATCTGCCGTGGGCGTACGAAACTTGAGGAGGTTCTTCTTTAGTACGAGAGGATTTGGAAGGACGTAGCTCTGGTGTACCAGTTGTCGCGCTAGCGGCACGGCTGGATAGCTAACTACGGAAAGGATAAACGCTGAAAGCATCTAAGCGTGAAGCCCTCTCCAAGATTAGGTTTCGCATGAGTCCCCTTGAAGACGACAAGGTTGATAGGTCAGATGTGTAAGCTCAGTAATGGGTTCAGCTAACTGATACTAACGGACAAACGGCTTGACCACTTATATTCAGTGCTTCTAAACTCACGCATTACGCGTAACTTAGAAACAACCTGATGACTAAGTGATCAAAAACAAATTAGTTTAATCGCAACGAATGTTTTCGCTCTGTTTTAAGCAAGACACTCGCAAATAATCATCTACCATTGCAAACCAAGGCCCGCCAGCGTCTAACGGCGCTGTCGGGTCCTTCCCGGTGACCATATTGAAAGGGCCACACCTGTTCCCATACCGAACACAGTAGTTAAGCCTTTCAAGCCGATGATAGTGCCAAAAGCGCGAAAGTAGGTATCGCCGGGTTTTTTTATGCGCGCGACTAAACTAGTGGATCAACACCAAGTTTACCCGTCGTAGTCCTTAGGTAGGGCGAAGTCGGGTCCAAATGGCTAAATGTCTCCCTCTCATGGCTCTCAACGTACTCTACGAAGATAACCACCTGCTCGTGGTCAATAAACCTGCTGGGGTCGTTACCCAGGGAGCTGCCGAAGGACAACCTTCGATTGTAGATCAAGCTAAAGACTATCTCCGCACAAAGTACAACAAGCCTGGTAACGTCTATCTCGGTATCGTCTCTAGACTCGACAAACTAACCACCGGCGCCTTAGTTCTAGCTCGGACCTCTAAAGCAGCTGCACGACTTACTAAAGCCTTTAAGGATCGGACTGTATCCAAAACTTACCTGGCCTTAATTCCACCAACGGAACTACCTCACCAGGGAACAATCGAAAACTACCTCCGTAAGAACGATGCCGCTCGTCGAATGGAAGTCTGCTCGCCCAAAGCTGATAATGCCCAACAAGCTATCCTACACTTTAAATTGCTAAACCAATTCTCCCAATCCAGCCAACTAGAACTCAATTTAGAAACCGGACGAAAACACCAAATCCGCGTTCAACTGGCAAACCAAGGAACTCCCATTCTGGGTGACCGAAAGTATGGTAGTACTATAAGCTTCCCCCACGGTATCGCTTTGCATTCCGCCTCGCTAAGACTAAACCATCCGACGCAAAAACAACCAATGACCTTCGATGCTCCATTGCCTAAAGAGTGGAAATCATGGATCTCTTAAACTCTTCACGACCACTGATTCTGGCCAGCTCATCACCGCGTCGGAAGCAACTTTTAGAACAACACGGGTACCAATTTACCGTCGATCCTCCAAGTGAAGGCGCCGAATGTGGTGTTTGCAGTGGAGAAACGCCCCCCGAGCTCGTCGTTAGACTAGCTCGCCAAAAAGCTGCTGATGTAGCTCTCCGATATGACTCGGCAATCATACTCGCCTGCGACACCGTCGCTGAATGCCATGGACAGGTACTTGGCAAACCACGTGACCGAGATGATGCCCGACGGATGCTCACTCTGCTCCGAGGAAAACAACACCGTGTACACTCCGGATTATGCCTCTGGATTCGTCCGGAAGACAAAACGACACTCCAGCTTGACACCACCACACTCGTGATGGACGACGTCTCTGACGAACAACTCGAGTCCTACCTGGATACTAATCTATGGGAAGGGAAGGCCGGAGCGTTCGGTTATCAGGACGGATGGGACTGGTTACACATCATTGAAGGCAGTGAATCTAATGTAATCGGCCTCCCAATGGAAAAAGTAAGACTTTTAACCAGTTAGACATCGCTGATTGCTTCGACAGCACTTCAGCCGAATTAAAAAACTGACAATTGTCTAAACGGTTAAAGGTTCACCCCTATCAATACACCAAGCAAGATGGAAGCGGGGATGGCAATTGCCAGGGCCTTACCAACCGTCCACTTCATGCCCTGATCTGGCTCCGGCAACCATGTCATCGGAGGAGGGGATGCGTCCCGACTATGACTACTAAACGTCTCTTGGGAAGTCTCCGATTTCGTTCCGGTTAAGGCCTCAGCACTCTCCATATATCCATCAGGTTGAGTTTCATGCATGTCTGAAGGAACTGCACCAGCGGATTCGACGGGGACAGCGGGAGCATGCCAGGGCGTATCCAGTAATTCCTGAGAATGCAAATGTGTAATCTCCGTCGCCCAAGGCTCCAGGCGATTAGCCACTTCTTCAGCTGACTGAATACGTTTCTGTGGGTCCTTCTCCATCATGTCAGCAATCAATTCAACAAATTCTTCGCTCACGTCCGGATTAAATTGTCGCGGATGCCAGGGATGCTCATTCAAATGCCGCCTCGCCTTTTCCTTCGCGCTGCCGCCAGGGAAGGGCACTTTACCGGTGATGGAATAATACAACGTGCAACCCAATGAATAGATATCCGTCACGGTGGACACGTCACGCGGATTGCGAATTAACTCCGGAGCCAAATAATCAGCCGTTCCCACTATTTTCCCAGCTCGGGGATCTTCAATATCATTATCCACGAATCCCGATAATCCAAGATCGGACAACTTAGCTGTGCCGTCCTCTGTCACCAAAATATTCCCAGGCTTGATATCGCGATGAATCAGCCCTTGTTGATGAGCGTAATATAGGCCTCGAGAGACTCGCATAATTACGCCGGCTGCTTCAGCCACAGTTAGTTTTCCTTGATTGCGGATCAAACGACGCAGGTCACGCCCCGGCACGTATTCAGTGACTAAGAAATGGACTTTCCCGTCATGCCCAGCATCATACGCTCGAACCAAATTCGGATGGTCCATACGAGCCTGCAGTTTTATTTCTCGAAGGAAATTTGAAATCGCATATTCATTGGATTTGTCCAGTGGCAGCACTTTGATCGCCGACACCCGGCCCAGCACCACGTGCTCTCCTTTGAACACCTGCCCCATTCCTCCCTGACCAATCCAGTCAGTGATCACATATGGCCCCAGGTTAAACTTTGTACGCCCACTCTGTAATTGTTCGGCCTGATAAGTGGATATCACTCCGTTGTAAACCAACTGTTCAGCCAACTGAGTATCAGAAATCGCACCTTCAAGTATTCCCACTTCACTCTCGACACTGTTCTGGTTAGCTTGCCTCAGCGAGTGCAGGGCATCATCCATCTGTTCCTGGGTGACCAGATTACTGATGAGTGCCGAATGTTGAAATGCTGACTTGCGGGCCATCGTTCATATCCAAGCAGGGGACTTGGGATCATAGGGGCAATTAATTAGTGCTGTAAGAAAAGTGAGCTTTAAGGTGTCATCGGAGCAGGAGGGTCGCCAAACTTAGCTCTCACTGCTGATTCCATCTTTACTAACACATTACCCTCAACGTCATTTCCCTGCAAATATTCGTTAATCAGTTTACGTGTTTTTTCAAACATCCCTTCGATCTTGCGTTTGGTATTCGCATCGATATTGGGGTCATCCTGAAGCGAGGCCTCTCGCTTGGACAACACATCATTTAACGCCACCGCCGACGGTACTTTACTCAGTTCCTTCAGTAGTTTCCGAGCTTTTTCTTCTTCGTCTTTATTAATATGATGTTCAATCCGGATCTTATAGACGGCCTGCTGAACGGTGTAATCCAGTATTGAATTCTGAAACCCAACAAAAAACGCCTCATATTGTAGACGATAGTCGTCATTTGGTAGTTTCACTTCCTCAAGTGCTCGATAGCCCGGAACAATCGGGAGTCGAGCCAGCACCTGCTGTCCATTGCGAACATAGATGACAACCAGTTTTGTCGTTCCCTGATTTTGGAATATATCCTGAGTGACTTCGATTGCTCCCCGCCAATCCGTTTGTCCAATTAGTAGCGTCGGAGCATCGCCTTCTGCTTCTGGGTCTATCTTCGGTGACTTAGCATAGACGTTATATCCTTGCAGTGTGTAGTTCTCACGATCATTGGCGACAATCTTAAGTAACGACGACTCCTGAACCGGACGTACCAGCAAACCGTACTTTTCCTGGAGAGTATTACGTCGAGCCGCAATCGGGTTACGCAACATCGTAAACGTCGAGATAACCTGTCCCTTACCATTACCATTGGTTCTTAATACGCCTAAGTCTTCGTCCTCTTGCACTGTCAGGTCATTGATATACATGTAAGTCCAGGTTACTTCGATGACGCCGTCATATTCCGGAGCTTGAGTGCTGCGGTCATTTTTACGAACAACAGGCCTCAGAACATCTCCTTTTTGAATCATGATCGGAGAGCCGGCTTCCACGTCAGCAACCATGGCAGCGGCTCGAATCTTAATCCTCGCTGTTTTCCCGTCGGTTACACCGTTGTAATCCACCTGGGCAATCGGTGAAAACACTTCCTTCAAACAACTCAAAATCTGTGCGGGTAGTGTCTCCAGATTCCTGAAACTTCGTTTGGCTGTCAGGACACGCACTCGAGCATTCGTGTCAAATTCAGCAACCCCCAGTTCGTACACTCCATTCTCATACCGCAGGGAAGTGGCATAGATTTTGTCGAGCTGCCGAAGCAGGTTGGGAGTGATGAGCTTTTGTTTCTCGATCGGGAAACGAGGCTTTTCCTCCTCCACCTCAGGTTCAACCTCCTCCACCTCGTCTGAAGACTCTTCCTCTTTGTCATACTGGACCGCTCGAATTTTTGCTTCTTTCTTCTCCGGCAATGGTTCATACAAGGCCGCGATATCCAGAATGCCCAGATCGTCAAAATTGTATAACAAGTCGGTATAGATTTTGCGAGGTGGTGCTTCCATCTGCAAATCCCATCCTGCTCCAACCCAATTATCCACCAAAGCATTTACCCTGCGGGAAACGGCTGAAGCATCCAAAGACTGTAGTTGAGGAGAAGCATCAACAGCCAACCAGATTCGAATTTGGTAAGGCGTTAGGATCCAGTGTTTATCTGCTGCTGAATCCTCTCCAGACCCTACGGACTGATCCGCTTCATCACTTGCCACTACGCTGTTACTATCCGCGTCCTCAGTGGTCTGCCCGGTTGTCTCGTCTTCTGTGGCTGCCGTGTCTGCCGCCGGAGCCGTTGACGCTGGAGTTTCATCCTGAGCGATAAGCGTGAACGGTAGCAGCAGAAATGCTATCGCAAGTATGCCACTCAGCTGCCTTTTCATAATGCTTACTCTTAACATCTCACAAATCCTCACTCTACTTCATCAAAGTTAGGCACTAACTGCCAACGTTGTATACCGTGATAAAGTGAAACCGGAGCGTCGGCCCCTAAAGTAATTCCTTCACGATGAGCAAAGTACTCTCTCAGTTGCCACAAAGGCAGCACTGCAGCCTTTTCATGTGTAATCCGATGTACCTGGCGAACACGAGCTCTGACTTCCGGCCATCGAATGGCTCGTTCCATCCACTGGACACTTCGATTCACATGATCGTCCGTAATTGCGGCAATGCCATTTGGAGAGATCAGCCGTGCCGTATCCACAATCGGCTCCCACATTGCTACTTTCATATAGGTCAGATTGCATTCGCCGGTTGGATCCATTGTCTGACCTTTTTCGAACTCCACCAACTTTACCTTGAACACTTCCAATTGTTCCAATTGGAATTTGAATGCCGTACAGGCAATTCGTGCATCCTCTTCGGGAGGGTAACCGATCACCAATTCAGGTATCTCTGGTGGTTCTTCTTTTTTACGTTCTGCCTGTTCCTGCAATCGTTGCTCAGCCAACTTAGTGAGAACAACGGCCAATTGAGGAGCGTAGGGGCGGGGCACCATTTCGCGGTTATAGGCATAACTCAAAGGGTCATCGACGCCCATGCCAGGTGAAAACGGGCCACTGACGATCTGACATCCTGGAATCCTACGGTTCTTTAGGATTAACTCATTCAACGTGGCTTCACGCATAATTCCGTATAAGATTGCCCGGCGGAAGAGGTCATTCTTCATGTACGGTTCATCATAATTTGGTACCAACATATGAATCGTTGGAAGCGCGTATGGGACGACTTTAATCGTTGAGCCCGGCTCCTCTTGTAACTGCACTGCAGTAACTGGAGAAAGGCGATCAACGACATCTACGTCTCCTTTCCGCAATGCTTTGATCAGGTCTTTCTGTTCTTCAAACTGAATCTCCAGAACTTCGCTGGGAGGAATGAAATTGGGATCCTCCGAGGTTACTGGGAAAGGGTCGTTGGGATTAGTAACGTAACGAATCCCTTCTTCGACTGGAGGTCCGGGAATAAACGGGCCGTCCTGAGCTTCGGCTGAATCACTGGCAATGGAGGCATCCAGAAAAACCTGCAACATCGCCTCTGGAAGAACATGGGGACGCTGGAGGTGCACCACGACATCAAACACTCCGGCTACCTGCACTCGATCAAAAATCGATGCCCACTGGGGGTTATAAGTAGCATGACCAGGTTCGGCCATTTTCAATAGTCGCTCGGCCAAGTGGTAACCATAAATCTGATTAGTGGCGGATAAATTGAGTGGATTAATACGGATACGAATCGTCTTCCGATCACTTCCCTGTTTCACCTCACCAAAGGGAGATGTGTATTCCCCTCGGTCAGTGCCGGGGCCTTCATATTCCATGATCATCCGACGTGTAAGCGTACCCGTACGACGGGCTGCCCAATTATCAATTCGACTACGATCATCCTCCATGGAAGGGTAAACGGTTCCGACGGTGACCAGTGGATACTTCCGAATGGCTTCGACCGCGATTTCACGGCCACCCTCAACCTGTGGGAAGATCTCGATCATTTCCCGTACTGCTTTTTGTGCCTCTCGAAGCTTACCTTCATCGAGTAAAGCACGAGCATCATCCCGTTTGGCTGCGGCTATGTCTCTTAACGTTCTCAAGGTATCCAGAGCAGCGGGGACGACCGAGACTCCGTGTGTCTTAATCAATCGTTGACTAAAGCGGCGAGCCAGCACAATCTTCTGGTCACTTAGGTAGCCTTTAAGTACGGCATCTGCCGCTTCGTTGAGTTTCGTTTTTGCCGTATCCGGGCCAGCATCGAAAACATACTCCGGATAATTCTCATGCAGCGATTCCAACAATGACAAGGCTTCCAAGTCCCGCCCCTGTTTCAACCAGGCTGCTCCCTGAGAAAACTGATATCGGGCAAGGACTTCTTCGGTCCCGGGAAGGTTTGTATATTCCGCTCTCAAAAAAAGCAAGTAATCAAAGGCTTCATCAAACTTGAGGCTGTCAATGTAACCATTCACTTCATCGATCATAATATCTTCATAGAGACGAATCTTCACGATGTCTCGCCAGAACACTTCGTACACATCATCGGGGTTGCCTAACAAGCGAATCTCAAGCTTGCCGCTCGTCTTCAATTCCGGCGTTTTTCTTCCTGCAAAATCCAACAATTCCAGCTGAATCACTTCTTCAGTATCGTCATCAGCTTTCACTGTGATTTCATCATAGGGAATCGTCGCTTCAAGTCGCTCGATCAGGTTTTCTTCGACCTGTTCCTGACTATCCTGGCTCAAGCTGACGACCGGTAACGCAATCAATCCAACCCAAAGTGCAATTAACGCACTCAGGCTATTCCATCGCTGGATTCGTTTGCTATTGAGGTTTCCAATCATATTGCTGAATCCTCTGGATTCTCTCGATAATTTGATTTCATTGATTTGACTCATCAGTTCGGCACTCCAATCATTCCTGACCGGATGCTGACAGCATGCCCGAAGCAGTAGGAACCCAAACTTCTGCATCGACAACGAATGGATTTCCTACGACCCGTTGTTTTAACTCAGTCTGACTTACCGTCGTGCCGTCGTCAGTATTGACTCGCCAAAGCGTTCCCTGCAATCCGGTCATGAGAAAGTCCTCCCCGTCCTGAATGCCTGTCCCCACCGGCGTCATGTCCAACTTATCACTACGCCACAGCAGGTTCTGTTGATTACCAAAGCAATACAGCCGGCTTCCAGAGGTATATACCAATACGGAATCCCCGACTCGATAAGGCCCCCAGGTTACACGACCTGTTAACGCCTGAGTATTTAACTCTTCAAGCGTATCGTAAGACAGCCCCACGATCTCATCATTATTCCGCCCTCGGCGAATCAGATAAATTGTCGGTCCGACCGCTGCAACCTGCTCATACACGGGGACATCGAATGTCACAACGGATTGCAATTCCAAGTGAGGCAATGGTTCCGGGTTCACCCCGATCTTTTGCAATTGCTGCCTGCCTCGCATCACTACGAATGAATTCGCATTGTCCGATGGCAAAGCAGGCCTAGACCAACGAACGATTTCTTCCGGTCTTTTTTCGGGATGATAAGCAATCAGTGACTGAGCACCGGAACTAACGTCAAACACAGCTAGCTGACCGTCGTCAATCGGCACCAAAAGCTGACCACTAAAGGCAACGCCGGGACCGATAGGTTTCCCTGAGAGCCCTTGAAGGCTAACGCGAGCAGCTTTTGCACCAACGCTGACATCATCAAACACCAACACGTCTGTCGAACCTGTTAAACTTTGGAGCACAAGATTCCCACCAACATTGACTGCGTGTGAGTAACCTCGCCCAGACGTAAGAGATTCGTCACCACTGGTGCTCCCCTGGACCTCTGGATTAAACACCTGAGCCTGAGCATCAACGGTCACCACAGAATTACCTTGCGCCACAACAATACTATCTGACAACGATGCCAACTCAGTCTCCCAAGCGACAATAGGACCTCCGTCTCGTGTGGCGGAAACCGTCACAGAACTAGCACCCTGGCGAATCCTCTGTAATAACTGCACGCCCGACACATGAAGAGGGGAGGCAACAATTACATCCTGTTCAAAGACACTTTTTAGCCCACCTAATTGTCCATCAGATCCCACCGCAAAGCTTGCCATCCCCCTAGCTCCAACTTGAGCCTGACTAGCAGATAAGTCCACGAAATACCGTGCCGGCCCATCTGAATCCAACGTTGTTGCTGCCAGTGGAGCCAGCACAGGATCTGCAAGATTGTCCTGACTTTGCACGTTGTACAAACGCACGTCTCCGGAATCGGTAACCAATAACACTTTGGTTCCAAGTGTCTGTAATTCGGAAGCAATCAGACCGGGGAGTCGCACTACTTCCCCACTCTTAGCAAACCGTCCTTGCCCTTCTTGTTTGAGAGTTAGCAAGCCAGCCTGATCTTCCAAATTTTGAGCCAGAAGCAAATACCCATTTACAAATACAGGAGCAAACGGCACAGCACCGACTCCATGATTTAGAAAGTAAACATCCAGGCACTTTCCATCCGCTAGAGAAATCGCGTAAACAAACGAATGATCTCCAACCAGATAAGCCACACTTTGATCCTGATTAAATGCAGGTGGTTGGCTGAGGGGAATTGAGGTTTCAATCTGAGAAATGGTCTCACCATTTGCTGCATCCAGCATCAGTAACGTCCCGCCATCTTTAGCGGCAAGCGTCAGTGCCACATGATTGCCAACGGCCGACAAGGAAGTGATTAGCGGTTCCAATTCCAGCTTCCAAATAGTTTTCCCCTCTTCACTGTCTACCCCCAGTACATTGCCTGCCTGTTGTTGCACGAGAATACTGACTTCGCCAATCTGAATTGGTGCAATCCCCGTTTGAAGACCAACAAACTGCTGCCAAGCGACACTACCGTCAGCCACGTTCAATGCGACTGCATTACCTCCTGTCAAGACCACGGCCCTTCCTTGGACTCCGGGGATAGCTGCTCCTCTGGTTGACGAGGTAACGCCGGCACCATCGGTATTGACCAACAACTCCGTGGATACCCGCCACGCAGGGTTTACCTTCCGCACTTTGGAGCGTTCTGTATCGATCATCTGCGTCAGGACCGAATTCAACCTCTGATCCCCTTTCAACTCAGGGTACAGATCCAACAACTCGCGGCGGCTATCAAAGGCCTTGCTTACATCCCCACTATTAACGGCCAGTCCCATATCATTCAGCGCCGTGCCCAGATGAGTATCTCGGTCAATATGCCGCTTTACCGATGCCATCCGTTCGTCTATCGATTCCAATTCACTACGGACTGCTGGTTCACTACGTGTCGTCCCCAGTGCTCCTGGCAAGTCGATCAAGGCCAACGCATCAATCGCCAAATCATAGTTTTCTTTTTTTTCGGATAGAATCGAAGTCGCCTCTGCCCTCGTTAGAAATACATTGACGAATTGAGGCAATTCGATTTTCAATTCATTTCGAGCCCGACTTGAAAAGCCGGGGATGTCTTTACCTGCCGTGATCGTCTTGGTAATTTCCGGAATGGAATCTCCCTGCTGGCTCTGAACAAGTAGATGGATATTGCTTAGGTGGACTAATGCCAAAGCTTCATTGGCACGTTCATCCGCTGGAAAAGTATTAGCAAAATCCTGCATGCTGATGACGGCTTGTTGGTACTGAGAACCGTCATAATCAGCCAAGGCAGCGTCAAATTTAGTATCTGCTGATTTGTTATTAATAATGAAGTAAAAGACGCCCGCACCACCGACTAGAAGCAATAGGACTACACAAGTGGCATAAAGAAAGCGACGATCCCAAATCTGATTATTAAATTGTTTATCCAGCAAGGTCGTAGGAATGTCATCATAACCATAGACTGCGGCCTCATCGCCACCAATCGCTTCCGAAGAAGCTCCTAGTTGCCCTTGCATGGCGTGCGTTTCGGGCTGCATTCCCTGCATCGGATTCTGTGTTGCAGTCGTGTTTGTTAGCTGAACGGGGGATTGCAGTGCGTTCGCCTGGCTCAAATCAACTACGTCATCGTCATTATTGGCGGAGTCACCAGAAACTGCCGCAGGCATGGCAGCTTCTAAGTCGATCACTTCTTCATCGTCGTCATGGTCGTCCATCACGCCAATACTAAGACCGTCAATCGACTCACTTCTCGCCAAATCCAAAGATTCGTGTGCTGCTGGCTGATCATTTTGAAGTTCTTTGACGAGACTTTTGGCTTGGAATCGTGTTAGGTGCCCCTGATCAACTAGGAATTTAACAACATCCTGTGGCGTCCATTGATTACCATCGGCCGTCGCGTCACGACGTAGCCGCTGTAATAGCGTTTCATCGAGCAGGCCTTTACCTGCAATCTGGTCTATAAACTGTTCGACGCTCATTCGTCACATTCTCCGCTACAGCAGGGCAGGCTGCGATCACAACCTGTCCCTCCCTCAGCTATTCTTCTGCACCTACCGCAGCTCTAAATAATCCAAAATCCGGCTTGTTTGTTGACACTAAAGACTGAATTGGATGATTTGGCACAAAAGCAGTACCTGCCGTCCTTGCTAGGTCAACTTCCCAGGAGGCATCCGGTTCTTTCACCAGATGCCCGGATACCGTCACCCGAGTCGTATTTTGTTTCTGTCGGACATAAATTACTACATTCCCAAATTTTTGTATCGGAGCGACAAACACGGCCGTTTGGAATTTCGCCCAATCTTTCTTTAGCTGCCCTAATTGAGATTGCACTTGATATTTTACGAGACCTCTCCCACCCATATATAGGACTCCGTCTTTAGCAATTCCAAATTCGCGGATCGGATCGTCGTACTCACCTTCTACCGACGCCATTAGAGCCAATGGCCCAATTGGATTGAGGAGGTTTGGATCGACGTCATAGACGTATATTTGGCCCCTATCGGTCGAAACAAGCAATCTACGTCCAAATACCTGAGGAGGCATTTCCACCAAGTTTTCCAACGTCTTAGAATCTTGCCCTCTGGTAAATCCATTCTCACCATGCTTCAACACATGTAAGGTTGATCGTGCTTGCCCGTTTTGTATGAGAATGATATAGCCAACCGCATAGACAGCAGGAACAGCAATAGCATTGTCCTCATGGCCGACGTAATAAACGCCAACGCAATCACCTGTTTGGGCCGAGATAGCATACAGATTGGAATGATCTCCAACTTGGTAGATGATGCCGTTTTCATCATCAAACCCAGGTTCTACATGAGCCCCCATTGGATACTGAATTTGTCGCTGAACAATACCCGTTTCCGGATCAATCGTTAACAAGGAACCGACCAGCACCTCCTTTTCAGCGACTTGCCCATCCCCATCTTTGAATCGCAATGTTCGCTTTAGGTGCGTATTGCAGTAAAGCATGCCGTTAAACATTCGTGGCTGAGTAAATGCGCCTCCAATCGGGAGTCGCCATTTCTGTTCGCCGCTGGACGAATCAACTCGGACGATTTCATGACGAGCTCCATCAACCAGTAGCGTATCGGATAACCCGTCATCCGATACTCGAATAGGATGATAATTTGTTTGTAATCCCACAAACCGCCGCCAATTAACACTGCCGGAAGACAATTCAATTCCATAAACACTATCTCCGGCCAGGACGGTGACATAGTACCCCTGAACGCCCGAAATATTACTTCCGTTACGAGTCGCGACAATCACCTTATGCTCTGGAGGAACTGGGATCGGTTGATTGTTCGGCTGGATCGTCGGTTCGACACGAATCACCCGACTTTGTTCCGCCTCCGAAATACGCATTACCATTTTTTGTAAGGCCTTGTTCGACTGCAATTCTACATAAGTGCTGATCAACTGATTTCGAGCAAGAAATGCCTCTTCCAAAGAGTCGGCTTCTATGTACTTTTCGATCTGAGCCAGAGTCGTTTCCAAAGCCTCACTTCGATTGACCAATCCCTGAGCTTCTCTCATCAATCGTTTAATGTTATCGATGCGAGCGATGAAAGCATTGTCCTGCCGTGCGTCGCTTAAAGCCCGAACTTCCTCAATAACGTCCAAGGTCTTTTGTGTCAGCGCAACATATTCCTTTTTCTCTTCCATACGAGGTAGGATTCTGGCGGCATTAACGTAATATTCTGCCAAGCGGGGCAGTAAGGATTTTAATTCGTTTTCTGATTCCTGCTTAAACCCTTCCAGTGTGTCACCATTAATCAAGGCCACTCGGATGCGTTCGATGGAATCTTTACGCACACTCACCAGCTGAATGTGGACCTCCGACATAATGGCGTAGATTTTTGCGCGATTGGCATTCCCGTCACTCGGAAACTGCTCCAAATAGCCTTCCATGCGATTCTTCGCCTGCTGGTAGGACCCGCCCGTATATTGCTTCAACGCGCTATCCCATTGATGTCGGGCCGTATTATTCGCCAGGACGACATACAGTAAAACTACACCAACGCAGAACAGACCAAACAGCAGAGCGTTGCCGATGATCATTAAACCACCCCAGTTGGCTTCTTCCTCTTCATCAAGCCCGCGACGGTCTGTCATGTCACTTGGTGCAGATTCTTCCGCAGTAGTTTCCTCCGCTCCAAAGTCATCAAGATCGATCACTTCCTCGTCTTCGGCTTCCGCGGCTTGACCTAACTGACTGAGATCGATAATGTCTTCGTCCTCGCCAGACACCGACTCCGGTTCCGAAGTGAGATTAGCCTGAGACAAATCGATAACTTCCTCTTCCTGAGGAGGTCCAGCAGGAGCAGATTGTGAGGATTGGAGATTGGCAACAACAACTTTTGCCTGTTCACGCGAAATTTGCCCGCTATCGAGTAACGTTTTCAAAAGCTGGTTGGGCGAGACCAGATTATTTTGGACATCGGTTTGATGACGCAAAATTTCAACAGCACTGGCATCCAGTACTGAGAGCGAATTCAGGAGGTCCACAAACTCTTGTGCATTCATGCTTTGCATTAGCCCTTAGTAATTAATATTGTCTTCCTGCACGGTCATTAACTGCACCTGGTCGACACCGATGACCATTCCCGCATCGATCGCTGCCACGACTTGAGCATGCAAGGACTCTTCATTGGCCTCGACTACGATCTTATTCACCTCTCCCATATCATCCTTCATCAACCGTAGTTGAGTGCGGAGGTCTTTAATGTCAGTGCACTCCTGATCCAGACCGTTGGTTGCTGTTACCCAAAAGTTATTTTCCGCATCGACTTTGACCGTAATGAATTCAGGATCTTCATCCGTATCCTCCGGAACGGCATTGGTACTGGCTTCTTCGCTTTGTGGCGTCGGCACAGGCAGCGAGGTTTGGATCGTAAACGCAGCCGTCATGACAAAGAAAATCAGTAGAAGGAACGTAACATCGACCATTGGAGTCATATCCAGATCATCTTCTTCTAGCTTCTTCCCACCAAAAGAAACCTGTTCGCTCATATAGTCGTCATCCACAGTCAATGCTCTATCCTCGCCTATTGCCCAACCTGCTTCACCGCCACGTACAGACTCTTGGAAGAATCTGTACCAACCTTACCAACCGCCTGAGCCACTTTAGATATATCCCGATGCTTCACCAAACCGGAGGCCTGTAACAGCACTTGCTTTTCTTCATCCACGGCTACAATCTGCCCAACATATTCAGTCACTTCGCCGGTGAGGGTATCCATATCACCGGAGAATTCCTTCGCAGGCTGATCCCATTGCTGAGGTGATGTCACTTTGATGCCATCGCCCTGTTTCTCGATATTTAACACGATCGCTTTATCAGCCATGATCGGACGATTAGCCACAGCCGTGGGCAATTCTCCTGATGCAGGGGAATCCATCTTGGAAGCAACGAGAAAAAAGATCAGCAACAGAAAGGTAATATCAATCATCGGTGTGATATCCATTTCTGGATCTTCGATTTCCCGTTCCGCCATCAGCGGTTGTTCGGCTCCATCTTGCATCGTCATCTCAAAAACTCTCTCTCACCGTTCTCACACAACCAAAACTCGTTACACAGCGTCTTAATCATCCATTACATGCTTTAGAGCAGGCAAGAAACGAGTCAAGCCAACTCCCACCATGTCCTCCAGTTTCCGAATCCGAATATTGATAAAGGACAAGAGCACGGTCAGTGGAATCGCGATAGCCAGCCCACTAGCAGTAGTGATCAACGCGACCATGATGTTACCGGCCAATACAGATGGGTCCACTTGATCTGCCGTGGCGAGTTTCCCGAAAGCTCCCATCATCCCGACCACGGTACCGAGCAGGCCTACCATCGGGGCACTTTTGATCACGGTGTTAATTAAGCTGGTTCGATTTTCCAGATCAGCCAGAACATCGCGTTGGAAGCGATCGGCCATCAGCTGACGCACCTGAGCGTATCCTAAGGAGCGATTCATAACCCCTAAATAAATCAGCTGGGCCATCGCTCGTTTGTTTCCATCACAAACACTCAACACCCCGTCAAAATCACCTTGCAATAAGGGCTCATCGATGACATCCATGAACTGATTCAGCTTAGCTTCACTCTTGAATCGCTTCGCGCCGACACGCCGCCAAACCATGACGACCAAATAAAGCCCCCACAAAGCGATCACAGCAAGCACGCCATAGATGCTGTTCCCTACATAATCTAAATAGTCCGAGACGGATGCTCCGCCGCCTGCGTCGTCCTGTGCAAATAACAAAAACGTATTCACTGTTTCCTCGTTTCTTCTATACAAAGCATTGAATCAATGCATTTAAACATCACGCTTATTAACGAGATGTTATTACTTATCTTCTAATCGCAACCTGATATTCCTGGTTGGTTACAACGAACTGAAATCCGCCCCCGGCGCCACGCACTTCAAAGGTAGTGCGCCGTACTTCATCCATTGTCTTGCCTGCAGCCTTTGCTTTATCAAATTCCAACTTGGTCAATATGGCATTAAGCTCTACCGGATAGGCATGAGTCGGGAACCGTCCGGCTGTTCGGATTCCCGCCTTTTCACACAGTTCCTTGGTCCAGACAATTGCATTTTCTTCTGACGGGTTATAAACACTCCGTCCGTCCGATTTTTCCAGTGAGTATTTCGTGGGAGCTGTATCCGATAGATTTTTCGCATAGTCAAACGTACTAACCCCTCCACCAAACACGACGCACTCGATATTAAATTGATCCAGAATCCTGGCAAAGCTATCGATATTCCGAGCTGTAATATTAATCTTCCAGCGATCGCTGTAGTCCTTTCCACCGCCACCTCCGGTGCCCCCCGGGCTTCGGCGATCTCCTAAACCGGAACCATGACTACTAGAAGTCGCTCCGGTATTCATGGCCACGAGAGCTCCGGATGTCGCAGTTACCGCGTCAGTCACCGCAAGAAACGTCTCTTCAATACGTGGTTCGGTGAAGTCCTGCGATTCTTCCAAACCTGGAGCTTCAACATCTTCTTCATAGCCTTTGGGATTGTCCCCTGGAGGCTTTGGTTCCACCATGACAATCGGCACCGGTTCAATACGAACAATCTGCACAGTCCCTAGCCACATAAAGAACATCGCGACAAAAAACATCCCAATGAGGAAATTCAAGGCAAAAAGAAAACTGGTAACCTTCTCAAAGGAGGTTATCTTGATCATGTCCTTATAGCGAACAGGACGACGACCTGGCAGTTCTAGTGGATTAACAGTACTCATAGATTGCTATTCTTTGTTGTCACCCAAGGCATTGAGCTCTACTGATTGACCCCGGTAACCCCATCCTCTTCCAACTCGGCTTCGGGACGTACTTGCAGATACCAATTACGCCACTTAGCGATCGCTTCTGCCTTTTCTTCCGGTGACGGATTGTCCGGTAAACCAAATCCATTGAGTCGCCGACTGATGAATCGCAGTGCATTACGAGCTTCCTGCGTTGCCACCACGTCCGGATCGGTTAAGGCGTACAACAAAACCGGCACGGCATCGAGTCCCTGCTCACGGGCATAGGCTCGAATTGCGACTCTCCGTGCTGCAGGAGCCCCTTCCGAAATCATAGATTTCACGCGAGCAATCTGTGCCTTCCGTTCCTCTTCATCCGCTGATAACTCCAGCACCTTGGGGAATTTCTTCATGTTTTCGAATTTCTCAGGATCCAGCCCTTCTAGCTGATCGAGAAGATTACCAATATCTCCTCCCAATTCCGTGGTTACGATTTTTCCATCGACAATCCGAGCATTGGCTGCGTCTTCGGGTAATTCTCCTAGAGAAATGAACTGCGTGTCTCGAGCCAGATTGGAGACACTCTTGAGCGTGCTTCGCATCAGAAACAGTAATCCAAAGCAAGTATCCATGGCAGGACCAGCTACCTGTGTCTGCGCCGGACCTCTAAAGGATCCGTTGCCCGAACTACGTTGCTCAGCCTCTAAAAACGCGACTCCACGACTGTACCATGGCGGTTCCACCATCAGTGACTGCTCATTAGCCAACGCTCGGAACGTTTCATATCGCTCATAAATGTAAAGTGAATAATAGAGCCAACGCGCCGGTTCTTCGTCATTCAACCCTATGGCAATCGAACGACTCTTGAAGACATTTTGATAGGCCTGCTTCCTGCCGGATTTACCGGAAAATTTAAAGTGCCTTCCAAACCACCTATCCGCCAAAGCGAGCGATTCCATCAAATATGCGCGATCGACCTGGTCAGTCAACGGATTCGCCGCAAACTTCTCATCATCCGTCTTGAGCTTCACCGCACTACTTACATTGGCCTGTTTCTTGGGCTCGGTCTTCGGCTTTTGATTAATAAACTGCAAAGTACCCGCAAGAATATACAGACTTGAAGCACCACAAGCGGCATCCGACTGGTGCCCCCACGAATTATCCCCACCGGTTTCCCCTTTCACTTCCTGTGAAACTCGGCGAAATACTCCGGGGTCGTTTCCATGGTAGCCCCAAGCACCATCAGGCGCCTGAGTTCGTAAAAACCAATTGGTTGCCAAAGCAAGCGTGTTTGTATCCACATCAAAGCCACGGTTTTTTGCCATCCAAAGTGCTAAGGCGACAAATTGGGTTACCGAATTATCCCCCTCTTTGGGGCTCGAACCGGGATATCCCCAAGAACCGTTTTTCTTTTGCCCTTTTTGAATCACGTCGATCAGCGTAGCAATTTCATTGCGATGGGCATCCGGGTCTGTATCAAGAAAGAAAATCGCTGCGATAGCAGCAGTGTAATATTTCTTCTCCTGCGTGTAATTCGGTTGAGAAACATCCGCAACCGCTTCTAAAGCCCTTTTTCTACCAGCCACCACCTTGGGGTGATTCTTTCCGCCCGGCACCTGATAAATATCGTGATATTTATACACCGTATACCCGACAAGGATTGAACCATAAGCCGCCGGCGACATTTGAGGAGCACCTGTAAGGTCGCTTTCAAGGAACTCGATCGCCTTATCCACAATGGCACGCACGCGAGCGGACTTTACGAAATCCTGTCCGTTAAGCGGAGAGAGTCCTACTGAACCAAGCAGTAACCCCACAACGACAAAGAGTCGCATTTGCATTATTCCGAAGTTCCAAAAAAGACAAGCTGATGGTATGAGAAGTATATCGGCAAAGCGGATAACGCCCTCTATCCCTGTAGAGTATTTACCCATTTCCCTAAACGAATATTAGACATTAGATAGGGGGGGTCAAGCAACCTAGCAGACGACCAATCAGCCCTATATTGCCCTGAGTTTTTTAGAAATCAAATCTACCTGTGGGGTTGTCGACTGAGATTAATTGCTTTAACCTATTTTTTCACACGTTCTGTGCCGATACTGCAAAGTATCACTATAAAAACAGATACAGCTGATATGGTCGGGTAGCTCAGTTGGTAGAGCATCGGATTGAAAATCCGAGTGTCGGCGGTTCGAGCCCGCCCCCGACCACTTTCTTATGCCTGCTGGCCCGGTCAGCAGGCTTTTTTCTGCCATATCCCCCACCATTTAACACTGAATGCGTTAAATATCTGCCGGGCGAGCAGAAAGCTCTTCCCGTCAACTCGGTACTGATTAAATCAAGAGCCACCTCAAACAGTCGGCTCGACATATCAAAACTGCTGGAAAAAGTGTTGGTACAAGTGGTCTGCCAATAATCGATTGACCATTTCGTTAGCGTGCCCATCGAGTGCATTGACGGTTATCTCATCTGATTCATAATCTGCAAGCAACTCGGCCATATCCACAACATCGACATCTCTGGTTCTGAAAAAACTAACTACCTTTTCAGACATTTTGCGTGTACCCTCGATGTCTTTTAAATTCGGGTAAACCACGACAATCAACTTACGGTCAGGACGGGTCTCTTCAACCGTGGTTAATTCGGACCGCTGTCGCAAGTCTGCTACTCGCTGTAATTGCTGCTGATGGTGATCCCATGATTCCTGATTCTCGTAACAATTTGTCAGGTAGGACAGATACTGTTCACCCAGCTGCTGTGCGTAGATAGCCCGAAAGACTCCCCAATAAAGGAAGTTAGCAAGATGGTAATTATCGACGACCGGCTTGAGCAGCCGAGGGGCTCCAAAATGAATCGAAGGACGAGTCAGTCCGGTGGCGATGCCAGAATGATCAATGTCATTAATGTAATACTGCCAAACGATGACACCTTCTCGATCTTCTCTCAAATTGGACCATTCGGAATACACTTCCAACTGTTTCTCCGTACCCCAGCCCCCTTTGGCTAATAACATCAAGTCCCATTCTCCAGCAAGATGGTTCTCCAGCAAATTGGCGTAACGGTCTCGATGATCATCAATACCGTGTCCAGCTGTAAAACTATCCCCGACTACGTAAAGCGTCGGCTTGTCTCCCATAACCGGTTCGGCATCCCGTAAGCCAAATGAGTTTTTAGGGCGATCACCGTATTTATTGATCCAATTACGGTGCATTAAGGTCTGCCCAAATCCATCAGAGATTGCAACCGAGTGCATAAAGTAGTATTCCAAAGCTCCGAACAAGTATAGAGACGAGCCCAGTAGCAGACTCAGCTTGAGAAGAATTGCCCGCAGGCGGTTTTCGGACACCCACAAAACCCGAAAAAGCCACCAGGCTAGGGCGGGGTAAAGTATTAAAAGGCCTACGAGTATCTGATGAGGAGTCATACGAATTAGTTTAGCTGGCCTGTAAGCAACTGATGCAGATGTTATGCAAAATAAGTGATTTGGTTGTTGCCGACACAAAAAAAGCGGCGTTCTTTCGAAAACGCCGCTTTTCTAAATTCTGTACCTAAGCTTATGAGCTAGGTAATGGTTATGCACCAGGTTGGCCAACCATGTCTTTCAGACCTTTCAAAGGACGAATTTTAACAACGTTCTTTGCTGGCTGAGCTTTGAAGATAGTAGGCTCACCAGTAAATGGGTTGGTACCAGGGCGTTCAGGCTTTGCTTCTTTATGCTGAACAACAATCTTACATAGACCTGGAATTGTAAACGGGGTTTCACCATCGCTGATTGTGTCACCGATCATTCCTGCAAGTGCGTCTAACACTGCCGTTACTTCTTTCTTACCGACACCGGACGAGTCAGCAACAGTATTCAATACCTGAGTTTTGGTTGGGGCTTTAGCCATTTATCTGTCCTCCTTGTAAGGAAATACGATGAAATTGAGTCGTGTGACGACGTTTTCTATCTGTTAATTTTTTCAACCTGCCGATAATTAGGCCGGTTTTGCACGATAAATGCAATAGTAAAGGCAATAAAACCTGAAAAACTAATCCAGCCTCTCTCTTTATGGTCTTGTCGGACAACAAGACCGTTCTCCTTCTATGTTCATTCGAAAACCCCCTCAAAAACCGACGAAATTCCTATAAAAACAGCTTCTAGACCTCCGGAGCACCCATAAAAAGAGCTCACCGTTAGATTGTGCCAATATTCGATTTTCAATGAGAGCCAATTCATCGAGTGGGTGTCACTCATTTGCTAAAACACTATAGAACAAGTGGTTTAATTAACTTTACAAGCATTGGTCATGCTCATTGAAAAGCAAGCAATGGGCAGCCGTATCACGAATTCCTCCCTTCGAGACCCACGAATACGAGATTTTTAAATCGAAAATGCGTACAATGACGGTATCTCCGCCATTATTCGGAGTAAACGTCCCATTGAGAGTCTGGATTCGTCGAAATCAGGTACTTGTTGAGGGATTTTATTCTTTTAAAAAAACTTCTATTTCCAAGGTTTTCAGGATGAAAAAACCTTCAAAACCAACCGTTATACCTGTGTTTCGTAACGTAAACGAAGCCCCACCGTTGCTGCGTATTCTCCTAGTCATGGTGACGGTATTGGCATTCGGTTACTCCAATTCCTTGGAATTGACAGCACAGGAACCCACCACCAATGTCTTTTTGCCTGCACCTCGCGTCGTAAAGCAACATCTGAGTCGCGCCAAGCGTGCTGTAGAGGAAGAGCAATTTGGAGATGCGGTCTCCCATCTGGGTACCATCCTTACCCATTCCTTTGAGGAAGAGGTCGCTCCTAATGCAAATTCCGATGCAAACCAAGAAGGCACCGATGAAAATCAGGACTATTTTGTGGAGTTGGAAGAGTCTCCAGGAACGTTTGTAAGCCTGAAAGGGGAAGCTCAACGACTACTCGGCTCTTTACCTCCTCAGGCATTGGAGATTTACGAACTTCAATATGGGACAGAAGCCAAGCAAATCCTCAATGCTTCACTATCTTCAGGGAATATCTCTGGACTAACAGAAGTAACCCGGAAGTATTTCCACACTGAATCTGGGTATGAATCCGCCATCTTGCTAGCCTATCGCGATCTGGACAATGGCCATCCACTAGCTGCAGCTCTTAATTTTCAACGAGTACACAATACGCCAGGGGCTCGCAAAAAATATGACCCCGAACTCTCACTCGTATTAGCCACGTGTTGGCTCCATGCCCAGCTTCCCAATAAAGCTTCAGAGACTCTATTGGAGCTAAAAAATGGATTACCTGGTGCCATCTTTGAAATCGGTGGTGAGCGACGTGAGATTTTCAACTCGGAGGAAAACCCAATTGATTGGCTAAATCGACTGGCAGGCAAGGGAGAGGTCCATTCGATCCACGACAACATCGAATGGGTCTTATTCCGCGGTTCACCAGACCGAAATGCTATCAGTCAGGGTGGCGTTCCTTTACCGTCAATACGATGGAGAGTTCCGACTGGTGCTGATCGGATCGACCAAGGCCATTTAAAATCTCTCATTCAATCTCAACAGTTACAACAACGACATGCCATCTCCTCGGTTCAACCCTTGGTTGTAGGCAACACCGTTATAACGCGTAGTCCTTCTCGTGTGATCGCGATCGACTTTGAAACGGGGAAACGGAAATGGGAATTCCCTTGGTTTGAAACTGAAGATGAAGACAGTTTGCTGGAGACCTCTACACAGAATGCAGGTACTGCAGATGTCAGCCGTAAGAACGAGCTACGTCAGCGATTGATGCAGGACCATGCGTTTGGACAAGTTTGCAGTGATGGGAAACAGGTTTTTGCCCTGTGGGATCTGGAGATCGTCAAGCAAACCAACAGCCGGAGTTTCGTTTTTAATCCAAGAACGTCCAATGCCGGTGGACCAAGATCGACCAATAAGCTCATTTCGCTGGATATCGAAAGTGAAGGGAGCTTAAATTGGATTGTGGGCGGAGAAACCGGCGAAGATTCTGCAGACTTAGCTGGTATTTTCTTTCTAGGCCCTCCGTTACCTCTCTACGAAAAACTCTATGTGATTGGTGAAAAGAACGGTGAAATTCGACTATTAGTCCTCGATGCAATGACCGGTCAGCTCGAATGGCAGCAGCAACTTGCCCATGTAGACAACCGCAAGATCACTCTGGATTCCAATCGACGACTCTCGAGTGCTTCACCGTCATTTGCCGACGGAGTGCTGGTTTGTCCGACTTCGGCTGGTGCACTTGTGGCAGTTGACATCTCATCCAGAACTCTGCTTTGGGGTTACACTTACGCGAATCGCAATCTCACACAGGCCCGGCAATTTAACGGCATCCCGTATAACAACGGCAGCGGAAAGAAGCAAGAATGGATCGATTCGACCATTACGATTGCCAATGGGACAGTTGTTGCGACTCCTACCGAAAACAGTAACCTTATCTGTCTTGACTTACTGACTGGTAAACCTCGTTGGAAGCCCGTACCCCGTACCGGTGACCTATACATCGGATGTGTTGTAGACAATCTAGCCTTAATCGTAGGACAATCCAAGATCTCGTCCATTTCGGTGGAAACGGGAGAGCCCGTTTGGGAAGAAGATCTGGTTTTGGAACGAGGAGTAGTAAACGGGCGAGGATTCCGATCGGAGGACACCTACTTCATCCCCACGTCAAATAAGCAACTGATTCAAGTCGAAATCGAATCTGGCAAGCTCCTCAAGACAATTGAAGTCAATGAATCTTTCGGAAACTTGGTTTGTTTTCAGGAGCAGGTAATATCTCAAACACCGGACGCTGTTGCGGTGTACTACCAACTTGAGCCTCTTAAAAAACAAGTTGCCAAGCGACTGGAAGAAGATGCTGACGACATCTGGGCCTTGTCCCGCCAATCTGAACTCAAACTTCAGGAGGGTGACTACGACGGTGCACTCCTGACACTTCGACGTTCCGTTGAGCTCGCTCCTGATGACCTTTCCATTGGGCAATTACTCATTCGTACCATGCTGCGATTGCTCGAGCAGGACTACACAAACTACCAGAATCTGATTGCTGAACTGGAAAGTATGCCATTGACTAGGCAACAGATTGACAGTTTGCTTCAAACCAAGGCGATCGGGCAACGAACCAACGGAGAACTGATCGCAGCGTTTGACACCTATTTGCAACTGATCGACCATACACGTCGATCGGAAGAGGCTGGGGCGAATGTCAATGAAGCCTTGAAGCTAACTTTACAGGGAGTACACGTTCGTACCGACCGTTGGGTTCAAGGTCAACTGCGTTCGCTACTAGTTGCCAGCAACGATCAACAGCGATCAGAAATTGAAACTCGCATTTCCAAATATCTCGATGAAGCCATTCAGGATCAGGACGCCAATCGTCTCCGCGACTTCACACGCTTCTTCGGCACACATACGCTGGCGGACACTGCGAGAATAGAACTAGCCAGCACCTTAGTGGATTCAGAATCCAGTTTCATTCAAGAAACGGTGGAAGCTGAGTTATTGCTAGTGTCACTTCAGCTCGAATCCACCGACGAGACCATTCAGCGTCGCTGCCATGTAGAACTGGCCAAACTATATGAAAATGTCGAGCGTTATCCTGAATCACATGATTATTACATGGAGCTACAATCACGCTGGGCTGATGTTCCGGTAGACGGCGAAATGACCGGGAGTGAATTTGCAGCCAATCGTTTAAAGGCGGAACACTTTCAGAACATTACTAACTCAACGAACGCCTGGCCTCACGGTTTTACAAGTGTTGAAAGAACGAAAGATACCGAAGGACAATTTCCAAGCTACCAACGAATCTACAACATTCCGATCAAGGAGATCCGCGGCCCATGGCCGACTGGGTATTCGGTTGGATACGACCAGCAGAAAAATGCGATCGCCATTCGTTCGGCCACCGGAAAGATCGTTCAAGAAGTTTCACTCAACACCGGACGTCAAGTCTTTGGAACGCAGTACACCGTAGCCTATGCAAAAATCTACGGCCATTACATGTTCACCTTTATCGGCCGCGAAGTATTGGCGATTGACTTGCTAAACGAAAGTAATGACCCTAACGAAGCAATTTTATGGCGTAAACCAATCCTACCGGTTAACACCAATAGCTCGGTTTCCATTCCACTACGTTCACGAGTGACAACCACCCCCTGGGGAACTCGTCGTTACAACGCAGTCGATTCCAGCGGAAACAAATTGGGGTTATCCGGAGACATCAATCTCAATGGGATTGTCTACCAACAACAGGGTGACCTGAATTGCGTCGACCCCATCACCGGGGAAACCATCTGGATTCGGAATGGCATTCAAACAGGAAGCGAAATCTACACTCAGGGCAATCGCATTATCGTCATTGCTCCGAATTCGGTTGTGGCCACGGAATACAGTTTGATTGATGGTTCCGAAGTACAGCAAATCGAAGGAATTACCCGTTCGGAGCGATGGCCAATTGAGGGATTCAAGTCGCTCGTCTATCAACTCACCGGGACGGACATCATGATCGGCCTCCAGGACGTCTCTAACGGAGAGATGATTTGGCAACAAACATATATAACCGGCTTGCGAGGTCAAATGATGGGTTCACGCTTAGCCCTCATGCAACCGACAGGAAAATTTGAAATCCGAGATTTACTGACAGGTGAACCCGTAGTGCAGCAAACGCTGCCCGAAGAACCTCAAATGACGAATCTTTATGTCATTCCATATGCAGATCAGTTTTTGGTCATTCCTAATCGCAGCGCCACCCTGCGAGGAATTACGATTCCGTCGATCGGCATGAAAACTCACCTTATCAACGGGAACATTTACGCGTTAGATGCTGGAACCGGCGAGTTTCTATGGCAAACTCCTGCCGCTGTAGAAGGCTGGGCATTACCAATGTCGCAATCCTCCTCTTCACCAGTGATGGCCTTTATCCGCCAGCTTAACCCCACTTCGACTCAGAATCGAACAAGCGGAAGTATTCGCTCTGAAGTATTCTGTATGGACAAAAGAGATGGCCGCATGTTGATGCCTCCTCGTGAAATCCCCGGATATATCCGAGTGTTCAACGTCATTTCGGATCTTGCAAATAAAAAAGTGACTGTGGTGGTGGATAAGAATCACATTTTCAATTTCACTCTGACCGAACAATCAACCTGGCCTGCCGCACCTGTGAGGATGCATGCTCAGGCAGCGGGGAGTGCCACTGGATCTGCAAACGCATTTGCCAAAGGATTGTTTGAAGCATTTGGACAGGTTGGCAAAGCGGTTCAGCAGCAAAATCAGGCCAAGGAAATCCCAAAAGAAGCGGTACCTCAAGAAGAGAAAAAGGAACCTGCCAAGGAAGAGAAGAAGCCGGATCCAAAACCGGAAGAAGCACCGGAAAAGCCAAAACCTTAACCGTCGGTCAGGATTCAATTTACGTGTTGAGTCGTAAGTTGGCTGCGTCGCTCGTCTATCTAAATTCTGCAGTATGTCCAATTCGCTCTCTGCCAAACTCGCCGGCAGGAAACAAGTCCGAATTCCACTTGAGATTTGACAATTATCGTGCTTGTCATAGCGCAATTCACCATGAAAAAGATTATGTTAAATAATCTCTTTTTAGGACTTGGTCCATTGCAAGAGAGACTAGAGGCTTTACCTGCCGAATAATCATTCGGCGGGGACTTATCAATCAACTGGAAGGATACCGGAAACCATGGCTAGCGATGGAACCGATTCGCCCCCACAAGTGGACTCAAACGCGGTCAAACAACTTGCCGACGCACGAGAGAAAATCAGCAATCAGCTCTCTCGGATTATCATTGGTCAGCAGGACGTCATCGAAGAAATCCTCATTTCGATTTTCAGCAAAGGACACTGTTTACTGGAAGGTGTCCCGGGGCTGGCTAAGACGTTACTCGTCAGCACGTTGGCTAAAACATTGAACCTGTCATTCAATCGAATTCAATTCACGCCCGACCTGATGCCTGCGGACATCACAGGGACTGAAATTCTTGAAGAAAACAAGACGACCGGTGCGCGTGAACGTCGATTTATGGAAGGGCCTATTTTCAGCAACATGATCCTTGCTGACGAAATCAACCGTACGCCTCCCAAAACACAGGCTGCGTTGCTCGAAGCCATGCAGGAAAGACAAGTCACGGTTGGTCGAGTCCGACACCCTCTCTCCGATCCGTTCTTTGTTCTGGCAACTCAGAACCCGATCGAGCAGGAAGGTACGTACCCTTTACCGGAAGCACAACAAGACCGCTTTATGTTTAAGATTTTCGTGGACTACCCAAGTTTCGATGAGGAATTTGAGGTTGCTCGGCAAACCACTACGGCAACCACCAACGAGGTCGAGACCGTGTTGACTGCCGAAGAGATCGTATCGCTACAACAAGTGGTTCGGGAAGTCCCCGTAAGTGATCACGTCATTCGCTATGCACTATCGCTGGTCCGCCAAACCAGAATCGGACATCCTGGGATTCCCGAATTCGTCTCTGACAGTATCGCCTGGGGCGCTGGGCCTCGTGCCGTTCAATTCCTCATCTTAGGCGGTAAAGCCCGCGCCTTGTTACATGGAAGAACTCATGTATCCACTGAAGACATTCAGGCACTGGCCAAACCAGTCTTGCGTCACCGAATCGTTGTTAACTTCGCAGCCGAAAGTGACGGCGTTACCTCAGATGACGTAATTCAACAATTAGTCGAAGTCACCCCAAGCAAGGAAGATGAACTAACAAACGATGCCCGATTCCAAAAGATTTTTGCATCCTGAGGCAATCAAGCGGATTGCCAGGCTGGATCTACGGGCACGACACATTGTCGAGGGGTTTCTCTCCGGAATGCATCGGAGTCCTTATTTCGGCCAATCAGTGGAATTCTTGCAGCACCGTGAGTACGTGCCCGGGGATGACCTGCGCCATGTCGACTGGAAAGTCTGGGCTCGACAGGACCGTTTGTATGTCAAGCAATTTGAAGAAGATACAAATCTGCGATGCACTATGGTCGTGGATGTCTCTAAAAGCATGCAATACGGCAATGGTGACCTGAGTAAGTATGAATATGCTGCTACGATTGCTTCGAGCCTGTCCTATCTGGTCTTGCAACAACAAGATGCTGTTGGTTGCATCACCTTCGATGAAAAGGTGCGCATGCGGATTCCGATTCGCAGTAAACGCAACCACATCCATTCGATCATCGAAAGCCTCAATATAGAAACTCCCAAAGACAAAACCGATGTCTACGAAGTTCTACGAGCCATCACGGAAACCGTCCCCAGGCGGGGTATGATCGTGCTCGTTTCCGACTTACTCGGAGACGTTGACGGGATCATGAAAGGTTTGAAATTATTACGTCAACGCGGGCATGACGTACTCGTATTTCACGTCATGGATGACGATGAAATTGACTTTGAATTCAATGGTCCAATGCGATTCGACGGTTTGGAAAGCGAAGATTTTCTAAACTGCAATCCTCGAGCACTCCGGGAAGGATATCTGGAAGCCCTCCATCAGTTCCTCGATAAAGTTCGTCGTCAATGTGCACAAAACGTGGTCGACTATGCTCTGATCCGCACCAGCGACCCACTCGACGCAGTACTGGCCAAATACCTATCTAGCAGGATGAGTGTCCGCCACTAGGCAACCAATACCCAATGAACTTCACCTATCAAGCATTAACGTGGGGCTTTTTACTTGCCCTGTTGCCGTTGTTGATCCACCTGATCAACATGATGCGTCATAAGCGCGTCGAGTGGGCGGCAATGGAGTTCCTGCTGGCTAGTTATAAAAAACACCGACGCTGGGTATGGCTCAAGCAGCTATTACTGCTGCTCCTCCGAGTATTCATCATTGGGCTCATCGTAGCGATGCTCGCCCAATGGGATCCAGGAAAGAGCTGGCTAACACGCTTTGGCGCCAAAGAAACTCACCATTTCCTATTGCTGGATGACAGTTACTCGATGGGGGAGTTGGCCAATGGAAATACAGCTTTCGATCGGGCACTAACGATCGTTGGGCGTATTAGTTCTCAGGCCAGCGAACGAAGTAATCAACGCTTCACGCTTCTGCGATTCTCGAAAGCCAGCGGGGCTACCGCTCTGGTTGAGGAAATCGCTGAAGTCACTATGAACAATGTGGCCGACTTTTCAGGTGCCTTTGTCGATTCTGATTTCCCTGAGCGTTTATCTGACCGACAAAAAGACATGATCCTTACCCAGGCGGACAATGGCCCTTTGCCCGCTCTGCAACTGTTACAGACTTTAATTGCAAGAAACCCTGACCAACATCGCAACGTCTACCTGATTTCAGATTTCAGACAGAACGATTGGGAGAACCCTGCTGAAATCAAAGAAGCTCTAGCCAATCTCAGCAGTCAAAGTGAAGAAATTCATTTGGTTGATTGCGTAGAAAACGGCAATACAAATTTAGCGATTACGGAACTCTTACCTGCCGATGACACTCGGGCTGCAGGCGTGCCTCTGTTCATGCACCTGCGAGTTAAGAATTATGGTTCCGAACCAGCAACCAACGTTCAGGTCAAAATGCGTTCTATTTTCCATGCCCAAGGAACGGTTCAGGCTGCCGAACCAGCCGAGGTACTTGGACAAATTGAAGAATTGCCTGTCGTCGTTTTTGACAACATCGAGCCCGGTGTCACCGCAACGAAACGTGTCCAGGTGTTCTTTCCGGAAGCCGGCAAACATGTGGTGGATGCCGAGTTACCTGAAGACTCCATCCTGGCGGACAATTCCCGTTTCACCGTGCTTGATTTTCCGGAAGGGGACCACGTCCTTCTTGTGGATGGAACGTCTGATCAACGTAATCAATACTTCATCAATAGCGTGTTTCGCCCCAGCCAGTTGACTAACACGGGAATCATCCCGGATGTCCAACCTGTAGAATTCCTCCGAGACACGCCAGCCGAATCACTTTCCAAATACAGTGCCATCTATCTGATGGATATTGGTCGTCTCGACCCGGACGCCATTACCAATCTCGAGCAATATGTCACTCGCGGCGGAGGTCTGGCCTGGTTTGCCGGAAGTCAGGTCGATGTTAAGTTCTTCAATGATCAACTCTATCGAAGTGGACAAGGGCTCATGCCGGTGGAATTTGCCGGTCCGATTATTAATGTACCGCCACTCGATGAAGCCACTCCTCATTTGGACATCATCGACCATCCGGTATTTGATTTCTTTCTCAACGAACGAAACCCACTCATTCGACGAGTCTCAATCGACCAATATATGCAGGTAACTCCGCAATGGGTTCCACCTGAAGACTCCACGGTGCGTGTCATTTGCAAACTTCATAATCAGCAACCCTTTGCCGTTGAACAGCAATTTGGCAATGGCCGAGTGGTCTGTTTCACATCCACATTAAATCCTGAGTGGAACAATTGGGGGCAGGACCCCAGTTTCGTGGTCGTCCTTCTGAAACTCCATGCTCACCTTACCTCCAGTCAGCGAATTCTGGATCGGTGGCCGGTCGGCGCGGAACTGAATATCGCTCTGGATCTCCAGCAATATAACAACACGGTTACCATTTTCACACCTGGAGAGGATCCGGCATCCCGGGCGATAGAAAAACTAGAAGCTGTACAGTCTGACCCTCAGTCGCCCGTCATAAATGCCACTTTCGGCGGTGATGCAACACCTTCAAGGACGACCACCGGGACGACGACAAGTGGTATTTACGATGTCGTCACCCAACGAACCGACGGAGCCTATGAAGACTCACGATATGCTCTGAACGTCAATGCCAGAGAAGGGGATACCGCCCGAATCGAAAAGGAACAACTCATCGCTTCACTGGAACCCATTGCCGTGCGGTTATCTGACCTCGATGCATTTCAGGGCAGTGCTTCTCAAAACGTTGGTGGAACCGCCAGCTTCTGGCTCATGATGATCTTACTTGCCGGACTGGTCGGGGAACAATTCCTGGCCTATCTATTGAGCTATCACACTCCCAAAGGAGGAGGTGTAGCAACATGATTACCGAACTTTTCCAACAGGCAACCCAAGCTTCCCACTTCGCTCAAGTACAGCAAACGCAATTCCAATTCACTCGCATCAATTCTCTGACTGAAGCCTGGCACTGGCTTTTGCTTGTATTAATTTGTGCTGCCTTTGCAGGTTACGTCGTTTGGATTTACAAACGGGACACAGAGGAGCTTCGCAAATCCACTTCCATCACGTTGATTGTATTACGTTGTGCCGCCTTACTTGGGATACTCTTCTACTTCTTCAATCTGGAGCGAGTGACCGAGGAAACAATCATTAAAAATTCCCGAGTCCACGTTCTGGTGGACACCAGTCAAAGCATGGGACTCACTGACGACTCGGACGAGCAGCGGTTCGCACGAATTACACAAGTCATCAATGAATTCAATCAGGGAACCACTCTAGAAACACTTCGGCAACAACACGATGTCATCGTGCATCGATTTAGTGAAGAGAGCCGACCGGTGGAGATAGCGACGTTTCCTAGAATTGCACGAATCGATTCAGGCAATGACTCTCAACTCTCCGATGCTGCTATCGGTGCTGTCCGCGATTTGGTCAAAATTGGTATCGGGTTGATAGTAGCCGCGGCAGTGGCACTTCTCTTTTACCTCACCAAAGGTCGAAAAAAGGATCAGCCAGAGGCTTCATCATGGTCTCTGCTAGCGAGCATGGTTTTTGTGCTTGCCGGAGTGATCGTCATTGCGGCTGGAAACCTAAGGCATCCACAACTCACCTTTACAGATACGCTGGGGATTACCACACCTGACTTTTCAACCGACGACACCGCGGAATCCGATTCGATGGAACTGCCTGAAATCGAGTGGAACACTGCATTGCTTCCACGAGGAAGCAAGACGCGTCTTGGGGATGCCGTCCAATTCCTGGTCAACAAAGAACGAGGTGGGCCGATCGCGGGCATTGTGATTTATACCGACGGACGAAGTAATTCCGGTGAAGACCTAGAAGTCGCCGTCCGATCAGCTCGCACGTATAACATTCCGCTTTATCCTGTGGGAATCGGGAGTGACCAGCAGGCCAAGAACATTCGCGTCGTCGACATTGAGGCGCCTGAACGGGTTTACCCCGGTGACAGCTTCAAAATTACTGGCTACGTTCAGGCCTATGGAATCGACAACCGTTCTGTTCCTGTTGATTTAGTCAGTCGGCCAGTGAATACGCCTGCTGACGATACATCTCAGGACAAAATCGAAGACCAATTGCAACTCGACCTCGCAGAAGATGGAGAAACACGACCGGTCGAATTTGAATTAGAACCCGATGAAAATTCCCAGGGGAAACGAGATTACGTCATCCGGATCCAAGTCCCAGCCGATGACAAAAACGATCGTGACAACCAACGCTCTGCAACCGTCGAAATTGTCGACCGTCGCACGAAAGTCCTGCTAGTAGCCGGCGGCCCCACTCGCGAATATCGGTTCCTGCGAAACATGCTCTATCGCGACGACGAAGTTGAAGTGCACGTCTATTTACAGACCGCCGAAGACACCATTAGCCAGGAAGCCGACGAAGTCATCTATGACTTCCCCCAACTCGACGAAGAGCTCTTTGAATACGATGCCATTGTCGCCTTTGATCCGGACTGGGAAGCACTGGATGACGGACAAATTGAACTTATCGAACGTTGGGTCTCCGAAGAAGCAGGGGGGCTGTTTGTCGTGGCCGGCCCGGTCTTCACGCCTGAATGGTCTCGCATGCGACGAGGGCGTCGCCGAGGTATCGACCTAATCAAAAACCTTTACCCGGTCGTTTTCTATAATCAGGGGGGAGTGACTCTGAGTCTCGGACGATTTGGCGGTGACACCGCTTGGCCAATCCAGTTTTCCGATGATGGTCTCAGTGCCGAGTTTCTATGGCTTGACAACAGTCAATTGGGAAGCGAACAGGCTTGGGCTTCGTTTGACGGAGTTTATGGCTACTACAAGGCCAAGGATCCGAAGCCTGGAGCCAAGGTCTATAGCCGATTCTCTGACCCCGACACTGCCATCGATGATGAACTCCCGATTTATATGGCAGGACATTTTTATGGAGCAGGGCGAGTCTTCTTCCAGGCCAGCGGAGAAATGTGGCGTCTCCGCAGCATTGAAGAAGCTTACTTTGAAAAATACTACACTAAACTTATTCGCTGGGTCTCCCAAGGTCGGTTATTACGGGACTCAAGCCGAGGTGTCCTACTTGTGGACAAAGACAGAACTTTTCTTGGCGAGCACGTTACGATCCAGGCTGTACTGACTGACGCCCAACATGATCCACTCTCCGCCGATGCTGTCGACGCTGTTCTCGTCCAACCCGATGGCACGCGGGACCCAATCCAACTGAAGCTACTTGCGGATGGCACACGAGAGGGAATGTACACCGGTCAGTTCATTGCCACCCAGGAAGGCGATTATCGAGTGGAAGTTCCGCTCCCCGGTTCTACTGATTTATTGACTCGTGATGTTCGAGTCCGTGTCCCTCAATTAGAAATCGAGAACCCTCGTCGAAACGACGCGTTACTATCGCACGCCTCCAGCCAAACCAATGGAACCTATTTTGTGGGAATTTCCAGTACGACCAGTGCATCTAATAATGAAGAAACACAGGGACTTGCAACAACCATTGTGCCACGGGACCAAGAAACGGAACTTCCAGGCACACCGGACAAAGACTTTGAAGAGATGCTCATGGCATGGCTAATCGCCATCATCAGCGGCATCCTTTGCATTGAATGGGTCATTCGAAGATTGTGTAAATTAGCTTAACACCGAACTCAGAATTTGTAACAAACCATGGACCAGATTAAAAAACAAATCGATCCTCAAATCCAACGGACTTTACAACGACTCCGTTCAAGGATTCGATTGTTCGTCTGGATTGAAGGCATCAGTCTGGCCATCGTTTGGCTGGGAGTTATGTTCTGGCTGGGACTAGCTGTTGATTATCTGCCTGTACTAGTCGGAGCCAATGAACTCGCTCAGGGAGCACGCGGAATTCTTCTGGCGATCGTAGGAGGCGTCCTCTGCTATATCCTCTTCCGCTTCGTTGGCCAACGAGCCTTTGTTCAGTTTAATGACCGATCATTGGCCCTATTGCTTGAACGACGATTTGACGACCTTCAGGATGCTCTGGTAACGACCGTTACGCTGAAGGAACGTCAGGAACCGCGTGAACAAGAGCAGTACAATTCCGAAATGCTTTCTGAGACTTCACAAATGGCATTGGAGTCCATTGGGACAATTAATGTCAATGAAGTGTTTAACTCCGGCTTGCTAACCAAACGTATTACGTTGGCAACCATTCTCTTACTATCTGTCATTTTGTTTAGTGCCATGAACTCTTCCATGGCAAATTTGGCGTTCAAACGTCTTTACATGCTTTCGGGCGACAAATGGGAACGGAATACCCAAATCGAGATTATCGGGCTCACTGTAGTCAGAGAAAACTTCACTGGTTTCACTTTCGGCATCGACGAGCAAAAACAATTCGTCCAGGATCGAGTAAAAGTAGCTACCGGAGCGACTTTACGTTTATTGGTCAATGCAAATGGTGAAAAAGAGATTCCCGGATCCTGTGTCCTGTATTACGAAACCGAAGATGGTGTGACCGGACGCCGTAATCTCAATAAAGAGGGGGGAGCAGGGGGTGGTGACCAGTATTTTGTGCTGGATGACAATCCTCTGAATGGTATTACCGGCAGCCTTGAGTTTGAAATCGTAGGCAACGATCACCGTATCGGCCCTTATTACATCGATGTGGTGGATAGCCCAAAGATCCAGGATGTAACTCTAGACTACCAATACCCTGAATACACCGAAAAACTCCCTTTTAACGACCAGCCCTGGATCGCCGGACGTACATCTTTGCCGTTTGGTTCAGACCTCACGATACGACTACATGCCAACAAGTCCCTTGAACAGATCCATATCAGCGACCCGCTGACTGCTCAGTACCGAGTGGCTTATCTGCAATTGCCAGACAGTCGCACAAAGACCTCTATGAGTCTGGCCGTCATGCTGGCTTCTGCTGACCCGGAAACTGAGCCGGGCCCGATTCACAAAGAGCTGTTGCAAGGGCTAACAAATCTGGATGGCGAAATGCTAAGATTCTCCGTCGAGGACGGGGAACTCTGCAGTGTGGACGAACAAGGAGAGCCGACCACATCTGATTCGGTCATCGAAGGGTTTACTCCGGACGGCGAAAGAGTCTTGACCAGCCTGGCTGTTTCTAAACAAACGCTCCTTTTTCCAGTGACTCCGCTATACAACGATGTGGCCTTGACGATCTCTCTTTACGACCAGGATGCCATCATATCGACCGAACCATTCCTAGTGTCGATCGGTGCTTTATTAGACCAACCTCCCAACCTCGACATCAGCTTGCAAGGAATCGGGTCAGCGATCACGCCGAATGCAATCATACCGATCAAAGGTAAGGTTACCGATGATTACGGAGTGTTATCCAGTTGGTTCGACGTGAAGCCTCAGGAAGGGGAATCTATGACATTCCCGCTTCCAATTCAAAACGGTGAGGAATTGGAAACGCCACTCGACCTGCGAGCCCAGCGGGCTGAAGATGAGTCCACCGAATTAGAACCGGAATCGACCATTACGTTGTCGATTCAAGCGAGCGACAAATACGACCTTGAAGGCGATCCCAACATTGGCAGCAGTAGTCAGTTCACACTTGATGTAGTCACTGACCAACAACTTCTGGCCATCCTCGAACGTCAGGAACTATCACTACGACAACGCTATGAACTAATCCTGGCAGAAGTGCAGGGAATGCGAGATTCGCTTGCACAAGTTCTCGATAGCGTGCAGGGTACTAGCAGCAGTGATGCAGGTAGTGAACCAGAAGACAAGCAGGGCGATGAACCTACACTGACCCCGGAAGAAAAGCAACGCAGGGAAGAAAGTCTGCGGCTATTGAGAATCCAACGTGCCATCGTTCAAAGCCAAAAGTCTAATCAGGAATCGCTCGGCGTGGCTGTCTCGTTTGACGACATTCGCCTGCAGCTAATCAATAATCGAGTCGACACGCAAGAACGAAAAGACCGACTTAAAGAACTGATTTCGGACCCTCTCAAACATGTCTGCTCGGCCGAGTTTCCCACGCTGGATGACCGATTGCTGGCGATGGAGAAGGCCATTGAACAAGGGGTGGCCAACGAAGATCACGCTGTAGAGGTATTAACTCAAGCTGATGTGATCTTGGTCCAAATGAGCGCCGTTTTGGACAACATGCTGGAATTGGAAACGTATAACGAATTAATTGATTTAATCCGTGATTTGATCAACGATCAGGAAGAAATCAGTGAAAAGACCAAAGACGAACGGAAGAAGCAGGTCCTTGATCTGTTAAAATAAATTAATAGTCTGGCTAGTGTCATTCCCACCCGATATAGGGACATTGGTGCCAAACTGAAATGGACGCATTTTTGGTTTTCTCGTATTTTCCACGAGGTATAAATCGGTCGCAAAACGGTATGCATGCTAAACATTTTTCGATTCCATGGATGCGTTAGATCGGTCTACTAAAGCGGCGACTACCTAATCCAAGATTCGCGAGGTATTTTTTCCATGAATAGCTTAGGTTCAAGCACATCAATGGTCCGCCTTCCAATGCTGGTTCTGGCATTCGTGTTCATTCCAGTGACACTTTTCGCGCAGGTTGCCACTGAAGCAGATCCTGCTACCGATGCCACTGAGTCCACAGCTGATGATTCCCCATCAGGCACAACAGACCTCGCTCTTAAGCAAAGTAAAATTGCTGAAAAGTACAAACGCATCGAAGAATTAATCTTGCGAATGGCCGAGTTCGAATCCGCAAACAATCCGAAGCGAGCGGCTCTACTTCGTGATGCCTACAAGCAGTCAAGGGACAATTTAACGACCACGCAAATGCAATCCATTGTCCGTTTGTTGAATCAAGATCAACTCAAACGTGCCGTCGATGAACAGGCAGACGTTCAAGTGCAACTGGCGAAAATTCTGGAATTGCTGATTACCGAAGATGACGGAGACCGCCTAAAAACCGAAAAGGCAAGGTACCGAGAGTATATTCGTGACGTCGAGCGATTACTTCGACAGCAGCGAGCCATTCAGGGACAGAATGAGGGAGGGGCAGATCCTGAAAGAATTGCCAAAGAACAGGGTCGCATCTCCGATGAGACCAGAGATTTAGCAGAAAAAATCAAAGCAAATGAAGAGGGAGGTCAAGCCAACTCTGAAAGTGGCGAAAACTCTGAAAACAACGGGGGGGAGAACAGTGGTAACCAATCAGATAACAACGATGGCAATTCCGACGAAGAAAACCCCAGCGATGAATCCGATCCAAATGACTCTAGTGACGATCTAGGTGAAGAATCTGGTGAAGATGGTAATCCCGACGAAAACTCCAAGGATTCTAAAGAGCCTGGGGATTCGGGAGAGCCTGGAGACATGTCCGCCAAGCCCAATGAAGGTGGCGAACCAATGGAAGGTGGCGAGCCGATGGAAGGTGGCGAGCCGATGGAAGGTGGCCAACCAATGGAGGGTGGCCAACCTATGCAAGGTGGATCACCTCAACCCGGACAGCAAAGCCAAAATGATCAGCAGCAAGACCAAAACCCAGCACGTAAAAAGCTGGAAGAGGCTCAGCAGCAAATGAAACAGGCTCAACTGGAACTGGAACAGGCTCGACGAGAACAGTCGATCGAAGCTCAGGAAGCCGCCAAACAGAAATTAGTAGAGGCCAAGGCTCAGCTTGAAGAGATCTTGCGACAACTGCGTGAAGAAGAGCTGGAACGGATGCTGGCCTTGCTCGAAGGTCGCTTTCGAAAAATGCTGGAAATGGAACTTAAAGTTTATGAAGGCACATTGCAGTTAGCGAAAATCCCAGAAGATGACCGAGGTCGAGAAGTTCAGATCGAATCGAATAAGCTAGGATTCCAGCAACGTAAGATCTCACTGGAAGCTGACAAAGTATTGACACTCCTCTTAGAAGAAGGATCTTCCATCGCCTTCCCAGAAACAGTCAAGATTATGATCGAAGACATGGATCAGGTTTCTGACCGTCTTAGCCAAACGAAGGTTGACCGTCTGACTGTTAGCATTGAGGAAGACATCATCCAGTCCATTGAAGAAATGATTGAAGCCCTTCAAGCGGCTCAACAGGAGTTGATGGACCAGCAGCAACAGCAACAGCAACAGCAGCAGCAACAGCAGCAACAGCAGGAAAAGCCTCTGGTCGACCAACTGTCTGAGCTGCGAATGATTCGCTCGCTTCAATTGCGAATCAACAAACGGACTCAACGCTATTCACGTTTGCTGGATGACATCGATGATCCAACCGGTCAAGCCAAGGACACTGACTTAGTGGAAGCATTGCAAAAGCTTGGTCAGACACAACGGGATTTGCAGCGAATCACTCGTGACATCGTACTGGGGAAAAACCAGTAAGCCTATCGGAGTTTACATGCATATTACAAAAACCATCTGCGTATTGTTAATGCTGACAGCAACAGTTTTTGCTGCTGACGATTTAGAAAAACGAGCATCATGGAACATTCCTGATGCTGGTCAAATTCGGGCGCAACTGGAAGATCACCTCAAGAACCAAGACGCAGACGAAACGGTCCGCCTTCAAATCGGCATCCTTTGGGATACTCCGCTAGCATCCGGGGACCAATCCCTCTTGCTAGACCAACTCGTTAACAGCTTAATCCTGACAAATCGGGATGTTGCCACGTTAGTCGCCAAACTGGAAACTACCCCAGCAACCGAAGCTCACATAATACCGGCGATTTTAAGTAAAGATGATCTCGCTCCATTCGTGATTAACAACCTCAAGCTCTACTATGCTCGCTGGTTAGCTCAAAGCCAGCTTCAAGACGAATGTTTAAAAGTCCTTGAAGGCATCCAGCCACAACAGGTCGCAGATCCCGCTACCTTGTTGTTCTACCAGGCAACTGGATATCATCGTATTCTGGCCAAAGATAAGTGCCTTGCATCCATCGAATTGCTGCTTGAAAACGAAGCGGACATTCCTCGTCGATACTCGACACTTGCCAACCTAATGAAAGCGGACATCGCCCCGCTAAAAAAGGACTCCTTGGATGAAGTCGCTCGGCTAATGTCTGACATTCAACGTCGCCTTAAACTGGGCCGCGCAGGTACTCGCGTGCGAAAAGAAGAAGATGACGTCATCGCCAAATTGGACAAAATGATTGAAGAGTTGGAACAACAGCAGCAACAACAGCAGCAAAGCGGCCAGGGGCAAGGCAGCCTTAACCCAAGTTCACCAGCTCAGGACTCTAATCCTCTTGGTGGAAGTGGCCCAGGGAATGTAGACCGCCGCAATCACGGTGAGGCGGACGACTGGGGGGCATTACCTCCCAAAGAACGACAAAAAGCGCTACAGCAAATCAGCAAAGAATTGCCCGCTCATTATCGTGAAGTCATTGAAGAGTACTTTCGAAAACTGGCTCGTGACGGAAGCTAGACCCGTCACTTAGGAAAAAGCACTTCCGGGGGAGGTAAACTGCGACGTGCAGATTTGGAATACAATTGTAATTTTGGCAACAACTTTGGTTTTTGCCGAACCAGAGAGTGAAGTCACTCTTATTGACGGCAGTCAATTGGCCGGAGAGGTAACCGAACTTAGTGACGACAATCTTAAATTCACCTCGGATGGTCAAACTAAGGCCTTAGCGATCGAGCAATTGCAGACGATCAACCTGAGCGATGCTAATGCAGAGGTACCTCCCAACAACAAGTTCGCTATCCAACTCCACGATGGCAGTACAATCCATGCCAGCAACGTGCTTGCTACAGCAACCAATACCCGGGCAACAATTGCAGATGAATTAAGTTACCGTCTCAAAAGCGATAGTATCTCCAGTATCCAGTTCCGCCAACTAACGGAAGAGGCTCAGCAGGATTACAACGCCATTCTCGAAGCGGATTCTGCTGGCGACGTTCTGATTGTATTGCGTCCCAGTGGCGCAATTGACGAATTAGAAGGTATTATTGAGCGAGTCGACGAGCAGGCGGTCACATTCAATTTTGACGGTGACCGAATACCTGTTGAACTCTCCAAACTTGCCGGTATCAAACTATTGAAACCAGGTTCGCTCGAAGTCGCAAAAACAATTTGCCAAATCCACGACTTGCAAGGCAACCTGTGGCAAGCCCGCCGATTGACATGGAAATCCGAAGAAAACTCACTGTCATTTGAAACGGGTTTAGGAGACTCGATAACTCTGGGCTTCGAGAACATCCAACAACTCCGATTTGCTAGTTCTAATATCGCCTACCTTAGTGACTTAGAACCCGAGAGAGCTGAGTGGACTCCGTATTTGACCGGCAGGCTCATTCGCAATCGCCTCACCCAACTATACGCTCCTGTAAAAGACCGTAATGCCAATGGTGGCGAGTTGATTATAGGCGAACAGACGTTTAGTAAAGGGCTATCACTGCGTAGTAAAACTGAATTGGTCTATCGCCTTACGGACGAGTTTAACCACCTGCATTTGACGGCTGGCTTGGCAGAAGAATCCAAAGGGAGGGGACATTTAGAACTAATCATCCTTGGAGACAATCGACAGCTGTTTAAGGACTTCTTGACTGACCCTGAGGATATTCGAGTCTTGGATCTGGATATCACAGGCGTTCGCAGACTTTCAATTACCGTAGATTATGGAAAAAACCTAGACATTGGTGACCTACTTAACCTGGGTGATGGAAAACTCATAAAATGATGAAAACACAAAAAAAATCCCGGGGAATATTGCACAGACACTTGCGGCAATTGGCAACGTTATGTGGGTTGACACTTCTGTCCACTATGGTGTCCGCCCAGCAACTGGAAGTGCCCGCAGATGTACTTGCGTCTCAAGCAAAGCGAGTCGCAGCTATCAAAAAAGCTAGCGCATCAACCGTCATGGTGTTTGCCAATGAAGGTAAAGGGGGAGGCTCCGGAGTGCTCATCAGCCCTGACGGATATGCCTTGAGCAACTACCATGTTGTTCAGCCTGCAGGCACGGCGATGAAATGCGCCATCAATGACGGCGAACTCTACGATGCTATCCTCGTAAGCATCGACCCGGTCGGAGATGTGGCCTTAATCAAGCTCCTGGGACGTGATGACTTCCCCTACGCCAAATTAGAGGATAGTGATCAAGTTCGAGTTGGTGACTGGTGCTTTGCCGTCGGTAATCCTTTTTTACTGGCCACGGATTTCAATCCAACCGTCACCTATGGCATCGTGTCCGGTGTGCATAGGTACCAATACCCTGCAGGTACGCTGCTGGAGTATGCCGATTGCATTCAAACTGATGCCTCCATCAATCCGGGAAATTCGGGGGGGCCCTTATACAACGAAAACGGTGACCTGATCGGAATCAATGGCCGCGGCTCGTTTGAAAAACGAGGACGAGTCAATGTAGGCGTTGGGTATGCCATATCAATCAATCAAATCAAGCATTTCATGGGATTTCTACACAGTGGACGTATCCTCGACCATGCTACACTCGGAGCAACCGTTTCGACCGATGAGAAGGGCGGTGTCATCGTCACCAACATTTCTGAATCCTCGGATGCATTTCGTCGTGGACTGCGCTATGGTGATCAGCTTTTGTCTTTTGGTGGCCGGAACATAACAACCGTCAATGGATTCAAAAACGTATTGGGAATCTACCCACGAGGATGGCGAGTCCCGTTATCCTTCCTCCATGAAGGCGAACGCATTGATACCTTTGTCAGGTTAACCGGAGTGCATTCCCCGGAAGAATTGCTTGCTCGAGTCCAGCCCAATCGACAGCAACGTCCTGCCCCCATGCCTGATAGCGAGGACCCTGAAAAGCCCGAGGAACCGATGCAACCCAAGACGGCCAAACCGGCTTCGCCTGAACTCCCAGCCGTTGTCCAGCCTTTCTACGCCGCACGCCGGGGGTTTGCGAACTTCCATTTCAATCGCCTGAACCAAAACCGCGTCTGGGACGCCTATTCACAACAGACAAAACCCGAAACGGCAAAAGGTGACTGGTTACTGCGTGGAAAACTTGGAAATTTGGGGGACGCCACGATCACGCTCACGAAAACTCGAGTGGATGCTGAATTACCGCAGGGAAAGGCTTTTGCTGTACTTGATAATGACCTGGGGCAACAGGAGTCTCCACGGGGCAGCGGTGGCCTGTTAGTTGCCTTGCACTTATGGAAGCACATTCAACAAACTGGCATTACGCAGTTCGGAGATGTTTACTATTTGGGCTCCATGCCAACTCCCAAACATAAAGAAAAACAAGATGTCCTGGTAGCCACTCATAGTGTTATTGAGTGTCGTTTCTATTTCTCACCATCCACCGGTTTACTTACCTCAATGGAAATGTTCCCGGATTTGGGTGTGGATCCATGTGAAATTTACTTCTCTGAATACGAATCAGTAAATGGCCGCATGCTACCTCGCCGACTGGAAATTCATCACGGTGACACCGTTTATGGAGAGTTAAACATCGAAGACTTCGAGTTCAACATCGGGGAAAGAACGGAATAATGAAACACATCCTTTTCGTTTTATTGCTGGTCGGCATTAGCACAGCACCAATGACGCAAGCGGCTGATTTTTCCGTCGTTTCAGCAAGCGTCCAGCCGAAGATGGTCAAAATCTATGGCGCTGGAGGAATCCGCGGCCTGGAAGGATATCAAAGCGGTTTTTTGATCAGTGGAGAAGGGCATATCCTGACAGTCTGGAGCTACGTTCTGGACACGGACTACATCACTGTCACGTTAGATGACGGCCGAAAGTTCCAGGGTGAAATCATCGGAGCCGATCCTCGGTTGGAAATCGCCGTCTTAAAAATTGACACCGATGGTCTCGATGCGTTCAAGCTTGGAGATGCCGTATCCGTTGCCCCCGGAGCTCGCATCCTCACATTCAGTAATCTATTCAAAATTGCAACCGGCGATGAACCAAACAGTGTGCTGCATGGAATCGTTGCAGCCACAACTCCACTCAATGCGCGGCGAGGAGCATTTAAAACAACTTACAAGGGGTCTGTCTACGTGCTGGATGCCATTACTAATAACCCTGGAGCAGCCGGAGGTGCTTTAACGAACAGAAATGGTGAGTTGGCAGGTTTGCTGGGAAAAGAGCTCCGCAATTCCCAAAATGGCACTTGGTTAAATTACGCAGTACCGATTCAGGAGCTTACTTCAGCTGTTAAAGACATTCTAGCAGGACGAACTCGACCGCGGAGTCTCGATAAAGACGCCATTCGTCCGGAAATCCCACATACACTTAAGACACTCGGTCTTCAATTAGTACCAGATGTGCTGGCAAAGACGCCCCCTTTTATCGACTCGGTCACTGCAGATTCCGAGGCTGAGAAGAATGGCATTCGCCCAGACGACCTAATCCTGTATCTCAACGATCGCCGAATAGACTCCTGCTCAACACTGCGTAGCGAACTAGAACTTATTGACCAGATCGATGATGTCACTCTCGTCATTCAGCGTGATGACGAGTTAATCGAATTCGTCCTACAGGGGAAGTAGATCACCAATGCAACCCGTACCTCTCTCACCTCGCCTAACTAGCAAAATATTGGTCACCAAGAAACTGACATTCCTGCTACTGCTCTCGTCTCTCGGCTGGATTCCGTCAGTCGCCGCACAAGATGAATTACTAGAGCGTGAAGAAAAGGCTCTTCAGGCTGCGGTCGAAAAGGCTAGTCCGAGCGTTGTACAATTGGAATTAGTGGGCGGCCTGGAGTCTCAGGAAATTGGTCCCATCTCCGGTTTAGCGGTTTCTTCCGATGGATATATCCTTACCAGTTCGACCATGGTGCGAGATAGTCTTACTTCGATTCTGGCCACCACTCCCAGCGGCAAACGTGCAGCCGCAAAAATCATTGCTCATGATTACAGCCGCAATTTAACGCTACTCAAAGTCAATACCGACGAGTCGTACCCAATTCTACCTTTCGTACCTCGAGAAGAAATCACAGTTGGCCAATGGGCTATCGCTTTAGGGAAGACGTTTTCTCGTAACATCTCAAACCAAAGTGTTGGTATTATAAGTGCCTCCAATCGCATTTGGGGCAAGGCCATCCAAACCGATGCCAAGATCTCTCCTGCAAATTACGGTGGTCCTCTTATTGACATTCATGGGCGAGTATTTGGCGTATTAACTCCTCTAACTCCAAATCCACAAGGCGGACAATCCGACGGCACGGAATGGTATGACTCCGGAATTGGGTTTGCCGTTCCTCTGGCCGATCTAGAACCTCATTTGGAGAAACTTAAAGAGGGAGAAAACCTACACCCTGGCCGCATCGGAGTCTCCTTAACGTCGGGCAACGTCTACGACTTGCCGGCCGAGATTATCGCGGTTCAACCGAAATCGCCAGCTCATGATGCGGGACTTCAAAAAGGAGACACTCTTATCGAGATGGCTGGCAAGCCGATTGCCCGTCAATCTGAATTGCGTCATATTTTGGGTGCGCATTACGCGGGCGACACCATTTCACTGAAGTATCAACGCGACGGTACCGTTGCGATGACGGAATTAACATTAGCTGAAACGCTCGAACCATATGAACACCCATTCTTAGGCATACTACCGGACAGAAATCACCGAGAGGCTGGCGTACTTGTTCGATACGTCTACCCCAACAGTCCAGCTGCAACGGTTGCCATCAAGCAAGGGGACTTAATTACTTCTCTTAATCAAACTGATGTGGCGGATCACAATCAACTTAGAGTGGAATTAGCGAACTTTGAACCGTCGGCTGTTATTACCATCACCTTCTTTCGAGATGGCCAGGAGACGAATACGGAACTCACCCTGAGCCCTCTACCTCTCGATACACCATCAATCGATGGGCACAGTCCGCCATCCACCGCAGCACCTGCCAACAACCTCGCAACTGGTTCTGTTCAAATCAGACTGCCAGAAGAGGCCAACGACTGCCACGCTATCATACCGGACAACTACCGAAGCGATGTTGCTCATGGACTGATTGTCTGGCTCCATGCTCCCGGAGATGTCAACGACGAAGTACTCGTGGAGCAATGGAAGAGGCTGGCTGCAAAACACCATCTAATTGTGCTGGCCCCTAAAGCAGAGGATGAAAATCGCTGGCAACCTACCGAAATCGAATTCATTCGTAAAACGATGGATAATGTGATCAACACGTACAATATCGACCGTAATCGGATTGTTGCCATAGGGCGTCAGGCGGGAGGAGCAATGGCCCTGATTCTGGGATTCTCGCATCGAGATTTAGTACGTGGTATTATCCCGATCGACGCCCCCTTTCCATTACGAGCAGGAATTGCTCCAAACGACCCTGCAGAGCGAGTTGCCTTTCACGCCATTCTGGTCAAAGGCTCGCCTGTCAGTGCTGCTGTTGCTAATGCAGTGAAAGCACTAAAGGATGCCAAGTACCCCGTGAGCGAACAAGAATTGGAAGCTCCCGGTAAGTTAACGGACAGCTTAAGAGAGTCATTGGCTCAATGGATAGATTCGTTAGATCGAATTTAATGGCCCAACTATGACCCGCTCGTCATTGTTGTATAATGCGGCATGTAGCCAAGCTTAAACCACCTTACGCCCTCGAGGAGAACCCAATGGAAAAGTGGCCAATCGGAGTGTTTACCAGTATCGACGCCGGACTCGGAGTCAAAATTGAAGTTGCCCATGAGTTGGGTGTTCCCACGATCCAGCTGCACGCCCCTGAAAAAGAAACACGAACTCCTGAGAATGCAGAAAAGTTTCTCGCTCAACTGCAGGAGCTTGGTATTACACTTACCGCAGTATTCGGGGGATTTGAAGGCGAAAGCTATGCCGATATTCCAACTGTGGTCGATACCGTTGGGTTAGTGCCACCGGCAACCCGTTCACATCGCGTGCAGGAGATGAAGGAAATTGCCGACTTCGCGAGATTATTAAACTGCGACGTTGTCGCTCTTCATCTTGGTTTCATCCCGCACGACAACTCCGATCCACTCTATCAGGAAATCGTAGCAGTCACTCAGGATCTGCTTGATCACTGCAAGGCAAACAACCAGGCATTACACCTGGAGACTGGACAGGAAACCGCTGAAGGTCTACTGCAATTTATCAGCGATGTGGGGCGAGACAATCTGTTTGTCAATTTCGACCCTGCCAACATGATTCTGTACGGGACAGGAGAACCAATTGAAGCTTTACAAAAAGTGGGAGCTTTTGTGAAAAGCATTCACTGCAAAGATGGCACTTGGTCTGACCAACCCGGAGAAACATGGGGAGCCGAAGTGCCACTCGGAGAAGGGGACGTCGGTATGGAAAACTATCTACGAACGTTGGACGAACTTGGCTATACCGGCCCATTAACGATCGAACGTGAGATCCCTCAGGAACCGGAACGTCAAAAGGCTGAGATAAGCCATGCCGTGAACCTACTGACTGATCTGAAAGCCAAAATTGGTTAAGCATAAAGATCAGGGCAACATGGATTTAAAACGGCGATGCACCGTAGTGCTTTGTATTTTAACGCTACTGTGCGTCGGAATTCATTTTTCCGGCCAGCAAGAACTCAAGGAAGGTTCGCTCGACATTCTACTTCGAGTCACTATTTTCTTTGCTATCTTTCGGCTTGCCTACGATGACTTAATCAAGGTGCTCCAACGTCTTCGCGGGCCGACGGGCGTCTTACTGGGGATTGCTGTAGCATTTATGGTCATAAGCGGCCCCTCTGTACGAGTTATGCTCCCACTGATCGTCGGCATATTAGTCGTCATGGGAATCCTAAATACGTTCCGCCGCAGTTTAGTCCCTTCACCGTCCACGCGACAGAATCGCTCACCCAGATCCACACCCCCAAAAAAATCCCGCAGTGACTCAACTTCTAAGTAAGTATCACTGCGGGATAATATCATTCTTCCGCGAGGGGCGGATTAGCTACTTTTTGTCAGGCGTTGGCGAGTCTCGGTCAAATCTGAACCATCTGGTGTTTCGTCATTATCGACGTCGTACCAACTATCTTCAAATTTAATATAGCCACCTTGATTATTAGCACCATTTCGAATGGCTACATTGGTGGTCAACGCGATGACAGCGTCACTAAGAGCGACTTTGGGATTACAACGAGGCTGATTTTCCGGGCTTGGATTTCGAATACAATAGGCCCAATGCTCAATCTCTTCGGTGTATCCACGACTAACTGGTCCTGTTTGAGCAGCCTGTGCGACCGGAGCGGCTTCACCACTGGCCTGCGTATCCATCGTGGGTCCACCTTGCCCTTCTTTGACACCTACCTTCGTAGTTGTGCTCGAGCCCTTATAAAGCATGACCTCGTATTCTCGTTCCAATACCAAAGTCCCCTTGGTACCCATGACGACTTCACCGTAGCCTCCATATCCGTTTCCGTTGATCGAAGAATAGGTCACGACAATTTTCTTGTTATTGTCATTAACCCAATCTGCGACCGGCCCTTTACCAGCACCGGTACCAGGATCTTCATAGCCCACATCGAATGCGTCTTCATATCCCGGCGCGGGAAATTCGATCGTGCAATAGACATGATCTTCTACCTCACGATCCTGACCAAAGATATGACGTCCGCCAACTGCGTGAACACTAAGTGGCTGGGCTTTCTTTCCGTCCTTACGCAGGGCACTACAAAAGATACCAGCTGCATCCATTTGGTGGCTGCCAAGCTCAGCCATTAAACCGCCACCGGTACGTTCCCACAATCGCCAGCGACAAAGCTCTTCCAATGCTGATCGTGAGTGCCCGGCTGGCAATTCAAAATCCTGATAGCCATGTTTACGGGCACGTTCCAACACACCGTCTTTATCGCTATCCCAAGCAATGTACTGAGCCAGCTTACCTTCAAGCATCTGTCTCGCAACGGGATCTTTTTCAGCTGAAACCTGCCGAGTCAGCGATTTAATGCCATCAGCAATCTTATTAAACCGATCTGCATCCGTACCGCCGATTGGAATTTCTCCTCCGGGAAGTGGCATTTGCCAACTGTCACGACCGGGTAGGTTGCCACGGTGCCACTGAGCTCGAATGTGATGTAATTCGCCCAATACGCCCCATTTAATCAGATTGACCGCATTATCATATAGCACGCTGTAGTGACGCTGATGACCTGTCGCTAGATAGAGCCCCTGTTCTTTGGCGACTCGTCCCATCAATTTACATTCCGCAACAGTCTTTGCCATCAACTTCTCAGTCAGCACATGCTTACCAGCCAGCATGGCATCAATGGCCACCTTCGCATGTAGATGCAGTGGTACAGCGATGATCACCGCTTCGATGTCAGGATCGGCCAATAGCTCTTGATAGCCATCTTTGTAGACTTTAATGTGATTACGAGCTTCCTTTTCCGATGTAAAGTTATACTTTCTTATCAGACCAGGTCGAGCAGCCATGGCAGCCGGACTCGCGTAGTCTCCGTGAAAAGCGCGATGCACGTTAAATTCACGTAGATCACTGATAGCAACCACCTGACAATACGCAGGATTGAGAGCTCCGATGAGCACACTACCTTCATCGCCAGTTCCAATGACGCCGATTCGAACGGGATCATCGACCGTTGAGTAACCAAAGTAGGCCGCTCCTAAACCACCACCGGAAACGAGTCCTCCGGCGGCAACTGATTTAAGAAAATCACGGCGTTTGACACCAATCGCATCAAAGTAATTACCGCGTCCTACTTCCTTTTCTTCAGGTGTAAGGTTCATGACGTACTTTCCTTTTTATTTATTCTTTAACAGTCTGCTCTGATGAATTGCAGCAGCATTTGCAAAAGTGATTTATAACTGAATCAAGTGACAAATATTTGCCTCCACCCACAAATGCGACCACGAGTAAAGCAAACATCTCAATAGCTTGGTAATAAACGGGTTGGGCTCCTTCAGCCCCCGGGAATTGGGTTAGACAAACGGAGAGCAAGAAGCCCGCAGTAGCGATCGCAGCAACTGGTGTACAAAATCCGATTAACAACGCCAGTCCACAGAGCAGGTCGAACCAGGGAATAAACTTGTCAATTTGAGAGCTTGAAATAGCCGGACCATCCAATTCTCCTATCTCTAGCACATCTCCCTGCCCAAATGAGTTAAGGTCTCGCTCAATCCCTTCCCAGATTAAATCCAAAGAAGCCAAATAGCCCGCTCGGGTTGCATTAACTTCTCCTTGGAGTTTCGTTCCCTGACCTTTTAAGCTCCAAACACCGGTCATATCGGATCGCTGAAGCTGTTCCTCACGGCGTTCCATTTGACGAAAGAATTCGATGATTTCAATATGGTTATATTTAAAAAAGTCATCCAGTTGTCCAGAGCGTACCTTTAGTGCTTCGGCGGCACGTTTTTTTGTCGCCGCATCATAGCCATGGAAGGTTGAGACTTGGTCTAGATACTGCTTCCAGTATGCTTTTACCTTTTGGGTGTCATAACTTGGCTCGGACCACACCTGACTGGAATCCGAAGGAACGTAGCATAAGCGAATTTTGCCATCCGCATCCCATAACATACCCTTGAATGAATCGGCTAAAGGTCCTTTGGCAGCTCCTAGAAAACCTGTGGATGAGAAACCATCCTGCATCTTGGCAGAACCTTCTTTGTAGAAGTGCCAACCTAGGGCAAGACGCAGCAAGACTAAAGCAATGATGGCTGCTGTTCCAAGCTGTTTAGTTGAAGCGCTCAGTGGTCTTCTCCTCGTTTTATATCTGAATCCGGAGCCACAAGTCGTGTCCGGCCTGATCGCATAATCGGTTAACTCTTATTATCCTAGAAAATAGGCAATTCGCCAACAGGATTAAGCTCATATCGGCGAATGTCCTGAGTCGATTTATCAACTATTCCCAATTCCTACCGATAACAAACTACTTTTCTTCCATCTAATTTATCCGGAATTTAAATAACATGGCAGATCTCATCAATACGCCAATCGACGACACTCAAAAAAGCCGCGTCGTTCTTTGTTTCCCAGTAACGGACGAACAGGTTGCTGAGCTAAATGAGTGTAGCGATAAAATCGAAGTAATCAATGCCGGACAATCCGGGATTGCCGAAGAAATCATGCAGGCGGACATATTCGTAGGCCATGCCAAAGTACCTGTTCCCTGGGCAGAGGTCGTTCAACAAGGACGGTTGAAGTGGATTCAATCGTCCGCCGCTGGGCTAGACCATTGCCTGAAACCAGAAGTCATCGACTCCGACATACTGGTTTCCAGCGTCTCAGGCTTATTTGCAAATCAAGTGGCGGAACAGACTATGTCCCTACTGTTTGGAGTTTATCGTAGCGCGCTAACTTTCTTCCGTGCTTACGAAAAACGTGAATTCGTCCGTCGGCCTACGATGGATTTCCATGGCCAAACCGTCGGGATTGTTGGGTTTGGAGGAAATGGCCGTAGGATCGCTGAAGTACTTGCCCCCTGGGGTAATCGGATTTTGGCCACAGACAAATACCCCTGGGATAAACCGGACTATGTCGAGCGTCTGGTCGGAGCAGATCAATTAGATGATATCCTCCATGAGATTGACTGCCTGATTTTATGTGTCCCGCTTAATGCCGAAACAAAAGGCATGATCAACCAATCGGTTTTGGAAAAACTCAAACCTGGTAGTGTTGTTATCAATGTTGCCCGAGGCCCCGTGATTCAGGAAGAGGACTTGATTGGGGCCTTAGAAAGCGGCTACCTGGCTGGAGCAGGACTGGATGTAGTGGAAGTCGAACCACTGCATCCGACAAGCCCGCTTTGGACAATGGAAAATGTTGTCATCAGTCCTCATGTCGGCGCTCAATCCCGATTTCGAGTCCCGAATACGATCAAGTTTGTTAGCCAAAACATACAGCGTTTCCTCCGAGGAGAAGAACCACTCAACGTCGTAGATAAACGGCTTGGATACCCCGCCCGAAAAAAACCTTGCGTATAACTGGATGAATATTCCATGAATAGCCTTGCCGTAATTATTAAAAAACGTAACTATTAACCGTGATTGTGGAGGGCAGGCGAACTACCAATTCGATTTTTTCCTGGTTTAGTTTGTCGTGAATATAATGAGCGAATCACAACTTGATGCTGCCGAAGAAATGGAACGCCTAACGGTCACCATTTCCCGAGCCCCGGAAGCCCAGACGATATCCTATTCGCTGGAACCGAAGGCTATGCTGCAGACGGACAATGAACTTGTCGAGCAGTATCAAAACTTTCTGGATAACCAACGGTTAAGCTGGACCACACACCACCATCTGACAAAACTCCTCGGAGCCGGCGGTCAGGGAAAGGTTTACCTTTCACAACGCCGAGGGGCAGACAATTTCACTCTTCCGGTTGCCATCAAGGTATTTTCGCCGGAACGCTTTTCCAATGAAGACGCATATGTTGAAACGATGCAGCGCCATGCAGATGTCGCCATGCGGATCGCTCAGATTCAACATGACAACCTGTTGGATGTTCATAACTTTGTCGATCGCAACCGTATTCGAATGCTGGTTATGGAATGGATTGATGGACTGGACTTACGAATGCTGCTTAACAGTGAACGTATGCAGCGTCTAGAGTCGAATGTTAGTCAGAAACGCTGGAACCGGATTAACAATCACATCGTCACAACCACCCAAAACCAACCTCGCTTCCGCTCCGGAGCCGCGATTGCCATTGTCCGTGAGTGCTTGAGTGCCTTGGAGGCATTGCACCGATATGGGATTGTGCACGGAGACATTAAGCCCGGGAATATCATGATCAAACGTACGGGCGCTGCAAAAATCATTGATATTGGATCTGCGTTCCCACTTGAATCTCCTCCGCCTCAACGAACCTGCACACCAGCCTATGCTGCCCCCGAGGTACTCAAAGGCGAGCTCGCTTCACCACTCAGTGATTTAGCAAGTCTAGGGTATGTGTTGATTGAACTCATTTCCGGCAAAAATCCTTTTGCCGGAAAACGAAACTATGACGAGATGGTACAAGCGAAACTCGATCTACCAAACCAACTCGAAGAAATACTCCCCTCAAAGCTTGGCAATAAGGAATTCCTGATCAACTTCTGCCGAAAGTTAATTGCGGTGGATCCGGCAGATCGTTTTGAAAATGCCGCAGAAGCTCACATCAATAATCAGGGAGCTGCTGACTACCACCGCCAATTATTGATGGATAACAGTAGTGAAAATGTGGAGTACGAACATGAAATCGGACTCTGGCTGGAAGAAACCATGCTGGGCGATGAACCGGTTGCTTAAATCTGGCGGGCTCTAAGTCTGTTTCGACACAGACCATTTTAGGAATCGGCAAGCCTTGTCTGGAATTTCCAACAGAGCACTCTACTGATTCGATGCGTCACTCACTTCCCCCTCGTCTCTGTTCATCATCTCTCGCGTATTGTTCGATGAGTTCATTAGGCGTGCGCCCTCGTTTTAACTGTCGTAACAAACTCCAATTCTTTAGAGTCTGTCGAATCACTCCACTACGTTGCCATCTTCGTGGACTCACCTCAATACGGTCATTGAGTAGGCAAGGAGCGATCGATAGCTGCCTGAGCTTCCCTGCGAGTAGCACATCTTCCATAAAAGGCACGTCTTCGAATCCACCAACTCGCTGATACAACGCTCGAGAAATACAAATCCCTTGATCTCCATATGGCCGCTTCTGCCACCGAACACGCATATTATTTCCAATTTCGAGCAAACGATATTTAGTGCCTGCGGCGGCAATACTCTGGCGAAAGCACGCATAAAGGTCCTCCTTTTGGCTAGCTACAATACAAAGCGTCTCTAAGGATGAGCGACCAAGTAAACAATCTGCGTGAAGAAAGCAGAGCAGGGGATGCGTACTCTTTTGGACACCGGCATTTTGTTGAGGGCCACGCCCCGAGTTGCCTGAAACGACGATGGCTCCCAAGCTCGCAGCGATGTCACAGCTTGCATCAGTACTACCACCGTCCGAGACAATAATTTCATTGGCTCCGGCTAATTGAGCCGACCGGATGCAAGCAGACAAAAACTCAGCTTCATTGACTGCTGGGATGATGACGCTAACATCCGCTGGAGAGTACAACATAATCAGGACTTAGAGTGAACCTGGGCGTTGGATGTCATATCGCTTTAGTTTACGATCGAGCGTCGAGCGCTCAATGCCAAGGACGCTAGCGGTCCGACTCTTATTCCAATCGTGATATGCCAATGTCTTGGAAATGTGTAATCGTTCCATTTCCTCCAAACTAATCGGCTTAAAGGTGTCATGATTGGGCCTGATTTCTGAGGTATCAGGAGTGGCCAGGTTAGACATAGATAAATCGGATACTTCAATTTGCGATGAGCGGCAAAGAACGACAGCTCGTTCCACCATATTTTTCAATTCTCGTACATTTCCCGGCCAGCGATATTGTTGTAGCTGGACTATCGCCTCAGCACTAAATCCCGATATCTTTCGGCCGGTCTCTTCCCGAAATCGGTCCAGGAAGAAATATGCCAGCAACTCAATATCTTCGCGGCGTTTGCGTAACGGGGGGACTAAAATCTCAACTACATTCAAACGAAAATATAAATCACGTCGGAAACGCCCCTCGGCCACGGCTACTTCTAAATCTCGATTCGTGGCCGCGATAACCCGTACATCGACTTCGATGGGCTGGTTGCCGCCGACCCGCTCGAAGGGATGACCTTCCAACACTCTCAGAAATTTCGCCTGGACGCTGGGGCTCATCTCACCGATTTCATCCAGCATAATCGTCCCATTATCTGAGGCTTCAAATTTACCGACTTTTCGATCGGTCGCTCCAGTAAAGGCACCTTTTTCATGCCCAAATAATTCGCTCTCCAACAGAGATTCGGACAACGCGGCGCAGTTCATGCAAACAAATGGGCCGTTACTTCGGGGACTGGAATAGTGAACCGCTCGAGCAATCAGCTCTTTACCTACACCACTTTCACCACGAATTAGAACCGTCGCCCGACTCGGTGCCGCCTGAACGACATCCTGCTTAACTCTATCTAAAGCCGGACTGCCTCCTACTATTTCACTCTCAGCCTCCAATTGACTTCGCAACTGTTGAACTTCACTTCTGGAAAGTGATAAGTCCTCAGCCAATTCGCGTTCACGACTCAAAGTCCTTAACGCCAGGCCGATGATGTCAGCTAATGCCAGAATGAACTCGAGATCATCTGGATCCAGCGAGCGTTCACCATCGGTAGAATAAGCATGAAGCAACCCTAGAATACGATTATCATAACGAATCGGTGCACAAACGATGCTCGTGGAAGTAATTTCCCCCTGACTGTCACGACTCGCAATACGACTGTCTTCGCTAATATCAGCCGCCAACACGGCTTCACCCTCTGTTAGAACAGTGGACGCCAGATAGCTTGTTACTCGATGGTATTTTGATACGTTTTTTAGCACTCGTGAATCGATGACCTTCAGATCGACGCCTGTGACCTTCCCTTCAATATCGTAGGGAGCCAGTAAGACGGCCGCCGCATGTGCTTGCGTGCTGTTGAAGACACCGTCGAGAGCGGTTTGGGCAATTGCCTGTTCATCGCTGCAACCGGCAACATCAAAGGCCAAGCTACACAGACTGGCAACCGATTCGCCAATTTTGGTACCGGGCTTAGTGTCCGCTCTACGCTGTAATAAATTCGTTTGCCCCTGGCGGTGTGTAATCGTTGCAACACTAATCGAATCGAGTACGTTGGAGTCTTCCAGAAAGTCGTTGGTGTCGCTTCTCAAATGCTCTCGCAATACTCCAGTGTCTGCTTCAAAACTGTCTGGAAATGCGGAGGATAATTCCTCGACAAACGATAACTGACAATTTGCAATGCGAATGGTGTCATTGACAATCAGGTTGTAATCGCCAGTAATCGGCTGGCCGTTTACCAATGTGCCATTACGACTTTCCAAATCCCGTAACACCCAATGTTCGTCACTGAAGAATACTTCAGCATGAAATCGACTCGCTCGATCATCCTGAATGGTGACCTTATTTGTCGATGCACGGCCAATAGTGGCCGTTCTTCCTGCTTCTAAGCGGATGACGTCAACCCACTTTGAACCTTCACGTATTACTAAATAAGCAAGCATACAATCCCTACAACCCATTCCATCCGGCAATAACCAGGCTAATTCTTTGTGTTTTTTCCAGTGGTCACTCTTCAATTGCTAGTGTAGCAAAAATGAACACCTTCCTGAGAGGCCAACTGCATTTTCTTGATACAATTGCTAGAATCGGAAGTAATATGGAGTAAATATAGTCATCAAGAGCGATTGAAAAACTAATTCTGTTTGCCTTCTAGCAATCTCTGTAAATAATAATAGGCAACGCATGTTAAGCAGGAACGATTAGGCTGACCTTGAGTGCTTTAATGCAATGTAAGCATTGCCTAGGCAAACAGATTAAACCTTCGGAAACAATGACCGAAATGACGAAGGAATATTCGACGGACCATTCTATTCACTTTTCGTGAATGGCTTTGGTGAACCGGCAAAGACAAGATGCTCCTGCAAATTGGGCAAATTCGTTTGACCGGGCATGTCGAGAATTGAACAAAGAATTATCAATAGTACTTAAACAAGTACTGATTAGGTAGCATTTGTTGCTACGAGGAAATTGATTAAGGAGTTCCAACTATGGTGAGTCATCGTGCATATAAACGCATCGCGGGTGTAATCGCCCTGATGGCTGTCGCTTTTACCTTCCAATTCGTCTACGCAGGTAATAACGGATTCTTCCGTAACAACAGCGTGGGAGGGATTTCGATCAATGCTGACGGTGTTGTAAGCAATGTGGATACAGAAAGCCGTAAGTTGCTCCTGAAGGAAATGCGTCAACGGATCAAGCCAGTAGAAGGAAAGATGGCGGTAAAGACGGAATTGCGTATGGTTTCACTACGTGGCCTCGAGTCAGCCATTGCCGAAGCGGTTGCCAATCACCAGGGTGCGCTACCTGATGAAGTCAAATATCTAGCTGGCTTACAACGTATTCAATACGTTTTTGTTTACCCTGAACAACAGGACATTGTCCTAGCAGGTCCTGGTGAAGGTTGGAAAATCGACGAAAAGGCCAATGTAGTCGGCGTGACTACGGGCCAACCGGTTTTACTTCTGGATAATCTTCTCAGTGCACTACGCGCTGTCAACGCGGACCGTCCGGAAAGAATCAGCTGTTCCATCGACCCAACCAAACAGGGATTAGTTAATTACAAAAACACGCTGAATCGCTTGAATCGAGCCGGTGTTCGTAACCCGAACATCTTAGGGGCTCAACTAAAGCAAGCTATGGGTAATCAATCCGTCTCCATTAATGGCATTCCAGGAAACACTCATTTCGCTCGAATCCTAGTCGCCGCCGACATCCGCATGAAGCAAATTGCGATGGAATTGGATGATTCCAAGGTACTGCCTGGATTCATTTCCACCGCTCGCAATTCAGTAAGCGTTACGAACGCTAACGTAAATCCTCGCTGGTGGTTAGCCTGTAATTACGACAGCGTTGCCCGGGATGCTCAAGGACTTGCCTGGGAAATTCGTGGACAGGGCGTGAAGGCCATGACCGAATCCGAACTCTATCAAGGGGACGGAGTAGTGCGGGCTGCTGGTAAAGATCCTGCAGCAGAAAAATGGGCTCAAATGATGACCGAACGCTACAACGCACTCGGCAAAGAAGACCCCATCTTTACAGAACTTCGCAATGTAATGGATATGTGTGTCGCGGCAGCTGTTATCCGCAATCACAATCTGCAACAGGCAGCCCAACTTGAATTACCACATCTACTTGGACGTCAACGCAGTGTTGCAACCGAAACCTGGCATACACCACGACAGGTTAGTACACAAACCAGTTTCATCAAGACTTCCAGAGGATTAGTAGTCACCGCTTCTGGTGGTGTTGATATCGATTACTTATCTCCAGCTCAAAACCCAACGCTGAACCCTGAAGTTCGCAAAGTCTGGGAGAAAGCAGAGGCTCTTTACTCAGCCGGAGAATGGTGGAACTAACCAGTCGCTGGTACTAGAGAGTAAGAACCTCTTTACAATCCAAGGCCTCCTCGGTGTACCGAGGAGGTTTTTTTTTGTAGCTTTGTATATGTGAGCAAATTCACTCTCCAAACAAGAAAGTACGCCTCAAATGACGACCGATCCACGAGTGCTCGGATTAGATATTGGAGGAGCCAATATTAAACTGGCCTCTGACGACGGGAGCTATGTCCAGACAAAGCCTTTTCCAATGTGGACTCGGCATCAGGAATTAGCGACCGTTGTGGAAGGCATGATTGGGGAGTATGTTGCCCACTGTAAATCCAAGCATGCCTATGCAGTTATCGACGCGATTGCGGTCACGATGACCGGCGAGCTTGCCGACTGTTTTTCGTCGAAGCAATCCGGAGTGATCGCAATCTGCACCGCCGTCCAAACGGCAGCCGGTAATAGAGTTCCCATTTACTTTTATGGCACCGACGGCTCATGGAGAACGGCCACGCAAGCAAGTCAGAACTGGCATACACTAGCCGCCTCTAACTGGCATGCCATGGCAAATCTCTGTGGGCAACTAGTCCCGGATAATACACACCTACTTATCGACATCGGTTCCACTTCTACAGATATCATTCCATTAGTCAATGGTGAGGTCGCGACAGATTCACTTGACGACCTGACTCGCTTACAGTCCGGACAGCTTGTGTATTGCGGCGTCGAAAGAACGCCAATCTGTAGTCTGGTTTCAGAATTCAACTTAGATAACACCCACACTCCTGTAGCGCGTGAACTTTTTGCTACCACACTGGATGTCTTTTTATTAAGTGGAGACGTCGCAGAACAGCCACATAACACCTCAACCGCAGACGGCAAGCCGGCCACGCGCCAGGATGCTCAACGCCGGATGGCCAGAATGATTTGCCAATGCCCAGAGCTATTAACCGACTTGGAGCTACAACAACTAGTCCAACAAAGCCGACAAGCTGTGTTCGACCTATTAACCGTTGCCATGCAAAAGGTTTTAGCTGAATTGAATTCCCAACCAGATTCAATCATTGCAGTCGGCCAGGCTACTTTCCTAATCACGGAACTGGCCGGAGACATACCCGTGACTCATTTGTCAGACCTCTGGCCAGGCATCAACCAGCAGGTCTCCAGAGTAGGGCCGGCACTTGCTGTCGCCGCATTACTTCAACAGGAGTTGGCAACGAGTCCGTGATATGAATAAGGTCAATGTGATCAAAATTGGTGGCAGCCTGTTAACCACCACCAACCACCTGCCTCGGCTTCAGGCCTATCTCGAACAATTCACCGAGCATTCCAATCTATTAATCTGCGGTGGAGGTCTGGAAGTTGAACGCATTCGGCAACACCAACTCCAATACAATCTCCAGGATAAGGAATGCCACTACAACAGTATTCAGGTGATGGACCGCAATACCCGCCTAATATGCGAAAAGCTTGGCGTGACTTGCCATGGCAATGAGCAGGAGCAATTCATTGATATGAATCGATGGGCTTCATTGGTGCAACCGGGAACGACTCAAGGACTGGAAGTACTACCATTTTTCAATCAGCATGAATCTGGATCAGGTTTACCCCGATTGCCAATCTCCTGGTGCGTCACTAGTGATTCGATCGCGGCCTCTTTTGCTATTAAGTTCAAGGCGGATTTACACCTACTTAAGTCCACGTTTGCTCCAACAAAGGAATTGGAGACATTAGCCCGAACTGGATACGTAGATTGTCACTTTCCACTCATTGCTTCCGACATCAGTTCTGTAAGATTTGTCGATCTACTCCACTGATCCGGGACGAACGACTCTAATTCGGACAGAACTGAAATCGTGCTTGTCACTCGCGGATTGATTTCTATCAAAAAATCTTCTTCACGGTTGTCTCCGAGTATTAAATCCAGCCCGATCCAACCGGATGAACCATCCAAGGGTAATGCGTCGAGCACGCGTCGCGATAATTCCCATGCCCTTTGTTGGTGTCCTTCATGTTCCAATAATTCGGCAGACAGATACTCATACCCACCTTTGCCGCCGAGAATCTGATGGCATGGAGGTAACAAAACGGCCTCTTCTTTTGTCAGATTAGCCACCACACTCACAGGAATTCCCGGAACAATCGTCTCAAGGAGCCATTTACCGTCCGGGGGAAGCGAGGCGCCTACAACTCGAATGCCGACGCCACCTGTTCCTTGAATAGGTTTAACAAGCGTCTTAGAAGTGGACCAATTAAAATTCGTGGCCCCGGCCTCCGCGATTCCCCAGGGAGGCATTGGGATATCGTGGTTGTCAGCCCAGAGATGGAGCCGTTGCTTGTCGATCCCTAACTGCCTCAGTTTCAACCCGGAGCCAAGCAATCTCCCTCCTGATACAACGCAGCGCCCACATGCATCTTCCAGCAATCCACCTAATTCGGGAGCGACGATCAGCGTCCAATCCGCGCCGCGGCAACACTCTTCAAAAACAGCCCATGGGGTTTGCGCGTCAGCATAGAGTACAAACGGTTGATTTCCGTCTACCCCCGTTCGCTCCTTCAGTTGCTGTCCGAACTGTTTCAAGCGGCTATCGACAGACACCCAAACTTCAACATCAGGCATCAACAAAAACAACTCGACCAGCTGTTCTAGCATTTGGCTTCCATCAGAGATTAACGTAGCTACATCATGGAAGTCGTTGATGTCGGCAAGGCCGGTATCCTCTGCGGTGATGGCTGCTGGTAGCAGAGCGCCACCACCTGAAACCATCTCATACAAATAGACTCTCATCCAGAAGATCCGCCGTTTAGAAGATACCTAACTGATCCCGGGCATCTTCGGTCATACAGTCCGGAGTCCAGGGAGGATCCATGACTATCTTTACCTCAACTTCAGCGACTTCTTCGATAGCTGACACGACCTGCTTACTATTAGCAATTAATTGGGGCCCCGCGGGGCACATCGGGCTGGTCATCGTCATGTCAATTTTGACATCTTGTTTCGAGTCGTCTTCTTCATTGGGCTCGAAATTGACGTCATAGATCAATCCCAAATCAACAATGTTCACAAACAGCTCAGGGTCAATTACTTTCTTAAGCTCTTCACGCACGTGATCTTCAGTTAACGCCATCGCATCTAAACTCCCAACATACTCTTGTATTTTAGTCTTCGCATACCTTAACAAAGACTTCGCCGTTTTCAACCTTCACTTCATGACTTGCCGTTGGCCGTGTGGCCGGCAGTGACTTAGCCTGTCCGGTACAAACATCGAATCTGGCACCGTGACGAGGACAGATTAAATCACATCCATCTAGTTCCCCATCCGACAACGGTCCGTCGTCATGAGTGCAGACATCGTCAATGCAATAAAACAAACCATTGATGTGTACCAGAACAACGATTCGGTCATCTACTTCCAGAATGGTTTTACCAGGGTCGTCTAACTCGGCGACATTCAGAACCTTGACATAATCAGCCATGGTTTTTCCCTTGTGTTTATTCGTAGTCTCTTACTCTGCGAGCAATCGCCAGGCCGAGAGCATCCCGTACACTTTCGATAGTGATACGATCAAAAATTTGCTGGAAAAAACCGGTAACGATAAGCCGCATAGCTTCTTTACGTGTAAAGCCACGACACTGGGCGTAATAGATCATCTCTTCATCTACTTTGCCTGTTGTGCTTCCATGCGTACACCGGACATCATCCGCTTCGATCTCCAGACCTGGGATAGAATCCGCTCGGGAACTATTTGAAAGCAATAGGTTATCGTTACGCTGGTAGCCATCGGTCTGCTGAGCTTCTTCATCAACCTTGATCATTCCACGCCACACAGTGTGAGATTTATCCTGCAATGCTGCTTTATAGAGAAAGTCGCTATAGCAATTGGCTTTTTTATGATACTGCTGAGTGTGGTAAGACAGATGTTGTTTGTTTTCTGTAAACAACACACCATTCATCTGAGACTGGGCGCCTTCACCATTCAACACTACATGCTGATTCACTTTAGAGAGTCGGGATCCCATCGCTGCACTTGTCCATTGCAAATGAGCATCACGTCCTACGACGGCTTTTTGACGAGCAAAGTGCCAGACTCGTTGCCCCCAGTTCTGCAGATTTACATAACGCAGATTGGCTCGGTCGCCGATAATCAACTCGATCGCACCACAATGGAGGCCTTCGGCCTCTTCTGTACTACTGGCAGTTTCTGCTAATAGAGTCGCACTCGCCCCATCTTCCAGAACAACAATGGTGTGTCCTAAATCGACACCTCCATCGGACAAAGACGAAAGCACATGAAAGGGCTGTTCTACATGAACACCACGGGGAACAAACAGAAATTGCCCGCCTGTCCAGCACGAAGCATGCAAAGCTGCGAACCGGTCTTCACGGTCAAAGGCGGCACGAAGCAGAGTTGATTCCAGTAAGTCACTATGCTCAGTCACCAGTGAGTCCAAGCTTCCAAAGACGATCCCCTGTTGCTTCAGGTCATCAGCAAAAGATTCATAGACACAAATACCATTGTGACTGTGAACCGAACCACCCAAATCAACGCCGGCAGAGAGCAGGGGACTGATTTGATCAAAGCCATCAACCTGATCGGAGCTTGGCATCGAGAATTTATCCAGTTTAAACAACCGGATGTCAGTCCTCATCCATTCTTCATCTCGGCGAGTCGGCCACGGTTGTTCGTCAAACTGGCTCCACGCATCATTGCGTTGTGCCGTTACCCATTCAGGCTCCTGTCTAGCCGACAGGAAGGACTGAAAACCCTCGGTATCAAAACCTAATTGCGTCACGAATCTACTTTATCTGTTTTCTCAAAGTGCCAACCGACTTACATCTGTTCAGCATCATAGTATAGGACTTAGTAATGTCACTTACGGCAAGATCCCGTAGTGTTTAGCCGACCGAGCCTTCCATTTGGAGCTGGATTAGCCGGTTCAATTCCACGGCATACTCCATCGGCAGCTCTTTAACCAGAGGTTCAATAAACCCGTTGACAATCATCGCGCTGGCTTCTGTTTCCGAAAGACCGCGACTTGTCAGATAGAACAACTGCTCTTCACCGATTCTGGACACACTTGCTTCATGACCGATCGAAACATCCTGCTCCATAATTTCGATGTAGGGGTAGGTATCACTACGACTTTCAGGGTCCAGAATCAAGGCATCACACACCACGTTATTTTTGGCGTGAGTCGCCCCTTCTTCCACACGTACTAACCCTCGATAGCTACTACGACCACCATTTTTAGAAATTGATTTCGAGATAATCTGTCCGGTCGTGTGAGGTGCAGCATGAACCAACTTCGCCCCTGCATCCTGATGCTGCCCATTACCAGCAAACGCGATGGACAGGATTTCTCCGTGTGCACCAGGTTCAAGCATATAGACTGCAGGGTACTTCATCGTCAATTGACTACCCAGATTACCATCAACCCATTCCATCGTAGCATCGGCGTAACAAACGGCTCGTTTCGTTACCAGGTTGTAGATGTTATTTGCCCAGTTTTGAATGGTGGTGTAACGACAACGGGCGTTCTTCTTAACGATTACTTCGACAACCGCTGAATGCAAGCTATCGCTGCTATACATCGGTGCAGTACAGCCTTCGACGTAGTGAATTTCTGCCCCTTCATCAACGATGATCAAAGTCCGCTCGAACTGTCCCATGTTTTGAGCATTAATACGGAAGTACGCCTGCAAAGGAAACTCGATCTTCACTCCGGGTGGAACATAGATAAAAGACCCACCTGACCAAACAGCTGAATTCAATGCCGAAAACTTATTGTCTTCTGACGGAATGATCGTACCGAAATACTCTCGCAACAGCTCCGGATGCTCTTTAAGTGCAGTATCGGTATCGGTAAAAATAACGCCTTGCTTCTCTAAGTCTTCAGCGACACTTCCATAGACCACTTCACTCTCAAACTGAGCCTTAACGCCTGCCAGGAATTTCCTTTCTGCTTCGGGAATCCCCAGACGATCAAATGTTTCCTTGATTTCTTCCGGAACATCGTCCCAGCTCTTTTCCTGCCCGTCCGTCGGCTTAAGATAGTAGTAAATATCCTGAAAGTTGATATCAATATCCCCGCCCCATTCCGGCATGGGCTTACTTTCAAAAATCTCCAATGCTTTCAGTCGAAATTCGAGCATCCATTCCGGCTCTTCTTTCATTGCAGAAATCTGACGAACGATCTCTTCGTTCAGGCCCTTCTGGGATTTAAATACAGCTTCGGTTTCCGTACGGAAATCATATTTATTAATTTCACCAATTGACTCGGCTTCAGCATTTTTATCAGGAGTGATATCAGTTGCCATAATATTTTTCTCCGCTAATTTGCGGGATAAAGGTCAGTATTTATTTCCCAGCCATCGCTAGGTTTTCAGCCTCGGCATCAGGATATGCAGCGCGAATACGTTCGTATCCATTGGCATGCAACTCTTCCGCCAACTCCGAACCACCTGTTTCCACCAATCGACCACCCAACATAACGTGAGTAAATTCCGGTGGGTTGTGCACAAGTAGCTTGTCGTGATGTGTGATAATCAAAAGCCCCATTTTTTCGCGGCCGATATCAGCGATACTCTCACTAGCCAAACGTACTGCGTCCGCATCCAGACCACTGTCCGTTTCATCCAAGATCGCAAACTTGGGCTGTAACATCGCCAATTGAAGGATTTCAGCTCGCTTCATTTCGCCGCCGGAAAAACCATCATTAACGTATCGCCGGGCAAACTCCATATCCATTTGGAGTTGCTGCATCTTATCTTTCAATTCACGACGAAAATCCTTCATCGGAATCAGGTCTTCCCCTTCTTTACGTTCTGGATTACGAACGTTGGTAGTGGAGTGTCGCAGGAAATCTGCCATTTTTACTCCGGGAATTGCCACGGGACGTTGGAATGCCATAAACATGCCAGCACGTGCTCGTTCATCCGGCTCCATTTCCAGCAAGTCTTCGCCATCAAGTGTGATCGTCCCACCAGTTACTTCATACTTAGGGTGCCCCATAATGGCCTGACCCAAGGTACTTTTACCGGACCCATTAGGCCCCATTAAAGCATGCGTTTCACCATGCTTGATTTCAAGATCCACGCCGCGAAGGATTGGTTTACCTTCCACTGCTACCTGAAGATTTTCAATTTTAAGAACGTGTGTCATTCTTTCTTCCGTTTTGAGTGCACTTATGACTCGTTCCGCTTCTTGTTAAGCGGCAAATTAGTAGTCGATGGAGACCTGCTGTTGCCAGGCCTAAAAAGCCTCTAAAGTTATTTGACTTTCTGATGGTCAAAAACCAGATCGTTATCGCTAGGAGCTGCAACAAACCCGGTGTGGTGAGGGATTGGTAATTCGTCAGCTACTTTCACACCCTTGGCGAAGGTGCCGGAACCTGAACCTTGTTTCTTAGCGATACGGCGTCCTCGAATCTTATCCTGAATTCGCATAAGCCCTTCAAGCAGTGATTCCGGACGAGGAGGGCAGCCTGGTACATACACGTCAACCGGAACAACAAGATCTACACCTTTGACGACGTGATATCCCCATTTGAAATAAGGACCGCCACCAACGGTACAAGCCCCCATCGCAATCACGAATTTCGGATCAGGCATCATGTTATACAGCCGACGGACCCGACTAGCCATTTTGTAGGTCACTGTTCCCGCTACAATCATCAGGTCAGCCTGACGAGGGGTCGCTCGGAAAGCACCTGCTCCAAAGCGATCCATGTCATACCGACTCGCTCCAGATGCCATCATCTCGATGGCACAACAGGCAAGCCCGAATGTCATGGGCCAAATACTGGATTCACGCGCCCAGTTAACGGCCTGTTCGACGGTTGTCACCATCACGTTTTCTTCAAATCGTCCTTCAATCCAGGATTGTGGCTGATTCATGATTTTTCCCGTTAGTTTCTATTACAAAGGTTTAGTGATATTAGCCTCAGTGGAATTCCGATTTCCACGAAGTTATTCAAACGTTTTAAAGTATCGGTAGTTGGGTTTCAGTAGGCGTTTTTGCTGAATCGGAAGTTACCTCAAAAGTACAGTTGCAGGCACCATCCAGACGGCATTCGGCCAACCGGACCGACTCTCCTAAGATCTCAGAGAACAGCATCTTTTCCATACTGCAAACACTACGATCATACTCCGCAATTTCCGGATAAGGGCAGGCCTCAACATTGAGTACAGGTAATTCACCTGACAAGTCAACACGAATCGGCAAACGACGATCTGCGAACAAATCCGTTAACGCATTTAAGCGTTGGGACATGTCCTCACCTTGAACCTGATCGGTATACATTTCTGCCAATCGGCGAGACACTCGTTGCATCAGACCCTGACATACATCAGGGTCTTCGATGGCCCGGATTTCATCCCATAATGCAATCGCGAGATCTGCAAAGTTCTGCCCACTTCGACGACGCCCCTTGGTTGTCAACGCATACTGATGGTACGGACGACCACGTTCAGGTCGTACCGCGGTTCGCTCAATATACCCTTCGGCCAACAAACGTGTCAGACGTTGTCGTACAGCCGTCCCTGTAACGCTCAAAACAGCCGATAATTGCGTTACCGTCTGCAGCCCCTGCTTGCGCAAAACATCCAGTATGGTCACATCGGAATCCATGATTCCTGAGCTCATTTAATCCACTCCAGACTAATCACGCCAGCTCCAATCTCGTCATGAGACCGCCCAAGCCGTGCAACTAGATTATGCTATACATACGACTACTAAGTGGTTATCGGGAAAACCCGCTCAAAACCACCTAAATAATAAGCCTATTCGTTATTTTTTACAATGATAGGTTTGAAAAAGATTCTGCCTTTTTTAATTGCCGTAACCTCTTTAATTCCAATAGGTTATAATCTATCTCTTGTAAAAAGTGATTTCCTTCGACTACCTAGGCATATCAAGTTGAATAACCTCACTGAAATACAACGAATTTCCACTACGTAGAGACCTCAAGGAAGCCCACCACTAGCTATGAAACGTCCTGCAAATCTGAAATCCGCCCTTTTCTGGATGCTTTTACTCACCTTTGGACTGTGGACGCTCACCTCTCCAGCCCAAAACAATTCCGCTCTCCCGCCGAATGAAACTCCAGCCAGTGAAAACAGTGATAACAAAGCAGGCTCGCCGGGACCAGCATCAGAAAAATCTCCTCCTGCATTAGTTCCGGTGGTAATTGAATTTGAACAAGACGAGGAAGATGATTCGGAAGTCTCGTTTGATGAGCGAATTAACCAATGGGCAGCCAAGGCCGTCGAGCATCTAGCCAATGTTTTATTCAAAAAAGTCGGCGCCAGCGAACGGAAACAAATCATTTATCGCAATGCTGAACTGTTCTACAGGCAATCCGAAGGCCTGACGAGCGACTTTCAAATTCTGGGCGGAGACGACCAATCGCTAACAGAACAAGACATTGAAGCAGGGCTCAAGGCCGGGAGGTTTAACGAAACTAAAATCGCATCTGGCACGCTCTCCATTGGCGGGGCAGAGGCGATGAAAATCGAGTATGTTACCCGGCTCGTAAAAAAGGAAACCTACATTCAAGATGAAGCGGGAGTCTTCCGAGCGAAGCTACCAATGCTGGAACAACTGTCGGAGACCGACACGCTCTCGGGAAGTGAAATTGACGCTGCACTCCACGCCGGTCTACTGACGCTGGATGATGATGGCAATCACATTCAAGTGATCGAGGAGGGCGGCATGCCATTTGTGGTCGTCTGGCTGGCCTGTGGAGCTGTCTTTTTCACGATCTTCATGAAGGGTGTCAATTTCTGGGGAGTACGGCATGCCATTGAAGTAGTCCGAGGAAAATTTGATAATCCTGACGAAGAAGGCGAAGTCACGCACATGCAAGCGCTCGCTTCGGCACTATCGGCGACCGTGGGGTTGGGAAATATTGCCGGTGTCACGATCGCCATGACCATGGGAGGCCCTGGCGCATTCTTTTGGATGATGATGTGTGGTCTCTTTGGTATGACCAGTAAATTCGTTGAGTGTACACTAGGACAAAAATACCGTCGTATTAAAGAAGATGGCAGTGTATTAGGTGGACCGATGGCCTACCTACCGCAAGGTCTCCAAGAGCTGGGGGTGGGCCCTCTGGGAGTCATCCTTGGCTTCCTGTTCACTTGCATGTGCATCATGGGCTCGTTTGGCGGTGGAAACATGTTCCAGTCCAATCAAGCCGGCCAACAAATGCTAACCATGTTCCAGGCAGAGGATCGAGCGGAAATGGCCAATCTCAATGCACAAATCAAACAGGCCGGTGCTGATAACAACACCGAACAAATTCTCGAACTCGACAGCCAACGAGAAGCACTCAAGGCCGAAATGGACGACTTCGGAGACACTTTCAAGATGGGATTTGGTCTGATCATGGCAACGCTCGTCGCCATCGTGATTATTGGTGGTATCAAGAGCATTGGAAAGGTCGCTGAAAGAATCGTCCCGGCCATGTGCTTAATCTACATCATTGCCTGCCTCTGGGTGATCCTTATGAATCTCACGGAAATTCCCAGTCTGATCAGCATGATTTTCACCGAGGCCTTTAACCCTGAAGCGTTTGGAGGCGGGTTGGTAGGAGTACTGGTGATTGGTGTTCAACGCGCGGCGTTCTCAAACGAAGCCGGTGTTGGTAGTGCCGCCATTGTGCACAGTGCTGCCAAGACGGACGAACCTATCAGGGAAGGCTTTGTGGCACTTCTGGAACCATTTATTGATACAATCGTCGTCTGTTCGATGACGGCTCTAGTTATCCTCATTACCGGTGCCTGGAATAATACCGATTGGATTGTCGAGCAGGGACTAGCCGGAACTTCACTCACTAGTGAAGCCTTTGAATCCGTACTTCCCTGGTTCCCTTACATCCTGACGCTTGCCGTCGTCTTGTTTGCATTCTCAACCATGATCTCCTGGAGCTACTACGGGGAACGATGCTGGGAGAATCTATTCGGCGGAAGCAAATTCAGCGTCTACACCTACAAGGCCATCTTTATCGTCGCCGTTTTCATGGGAGCCAACATCTCACTCGGAGCCGTACTAGACTTCTCCGATATGATGATCCTCTGCATGGCATTCCCCAATGTCCTGGGATTGGTCTTACTGTCGCCCAAAGTGAGAAGAGACCTAGCCGATTACTGGCGACGTTATAAAGCTGGGGAATTCAAAACCTACAAATAAACATCTGGAATGAAGCTTCCCGAGTAATGCACCCTAAAGAAACACTTCCAGGTAGGGGCTAGTCTCGAGTCAGACTAATTCCAGGACTGGTGTTTGCAAGTCCAGATGTTGTTCGTCATAGAAGTCGGACATCGTTGCACCTTTAAATCCGGTGGAAGCTCGCGCGAACAACTGCTCGATGTCATTAAAGATTGCATCTTCGCTTTTGGGGTCTCCACCTTCCATCAGATCTGACGAACTGAGAACCAACTGCATGTAATTCTGCTCGGACAACTCAGACTCTTCAACCAATTGAAACAGAGTCATTAAGTTCTTTCCGTTAGGTCGCATCCAGGCGACACTGGGAAACAAGCGTCGGGTAGCTCGATGAACATACGTCAAGGCCATGCGTTGTAACGAATACATCGATGCTGGTGCGATCCGATTTTTGTAAACCGGGCGGATTGTCACCGGCACTTCCAAAAGTGTAGACTCACCGGGCATACGGTAATTATCTACATCCACAAAATATTCGTTGTAAGGAAATGTCTGATAGTTACTACCACCGCGTCCTCCCGGAATCCCCGGAACTTTTCGCCACGACACAAATGGAGTCACTGAACAATCGACTTTGTAGCCACGCTTGCGGAGCATTTTGACGTATCTGTTGTTTAATGCCCAACGCCCACTTCGATGAGTCACGATGTCATGCTCAAATTCATTTTCCAATTTGGACGTCAACGTATGTAGCTTCTCCCACATCGGCTGCTTACCCCAATCGGTAATATAGGGCTGATGGAAATGATCGTCTGCTGTCAATGTGCGAAATGGAGGGCAGGTCCACCCATGTAGATGGGCTCCGATTTCTCCTGCATTACGTCGTAACACATCTCGACCGAATTCCACAAATTGTGGACAGGATGTCATCTCGTAACTCACCAGGTAAGTCGGTAAGAAACCAAATGCCTCGCACAACGATTGAAATCGCGGTAGGCAGCATGAGTTCTTAGTCGTCAGCAAAAGAGGACGCTGATCTAAACGATCTGCTTCCACATTGACTGTGATAAGAAAACTTGGCCGAGGCATTAGATATTCACACTTGATGCGGAGATAGTTACCTGAACTGTTAGTGAGCGCTCGGTGCTACAGCCCTATGAGCCCTATCAATCCATTGGATGTTTTGCCTGTTTTGCTCCGCCATTAATTGGTTGTATTGGAGTACGGACAAAACATTTAACGAAGTCCTAATAACGAAAAGTATAGGAATATCTACCGATTTGAAAAGTGCAAAGCAGATCTCATCAATCAGGTTTTATATCTATCTAAATAGATATCAAACCGCTTGAATTGCATCCGATCCCTCTGCTTCGGGCTTATCCAGAGGGAAATGGTCGTCGACCACTTGATAGAATTCTTTAGCCGACTCGACTTTAGCAACATGTCGCCGGAAAAATCTGGCTCCGAACTTACCTTGTGCATAACAACAAGCATACTTACGCATCAGTACTGTACCCCGCTGTTCACCAAATCGATCAACCACAAGCTTGTAGTGTTGTAACATGATGTCTCGCTGTTCCTGCAATGTTGGCTCAGGAGGCACAGCCTCTCCCTTCAACGCGGCAGCACACTGAGCAAACAACCACGGTCTTCCTAATGAAGCGCGAGCGATCATCACTCCGTCCACATCGTATTTTCCGAAGGCTTCGACCACCGCTTCAGCTGAATCCAAATCACCGTTTCCGATCAATGGAATCTTTTTGAGATAGGGCTTAATCTCAGAGATCCGATCCCAGTCCGCCTGTCCACGAAACATGTCCTGTGCCGTGCGTCCGTGGACGGTCAAGGCTGCAGCTCCGGCACCTTCAACGACCTGAGCGACATCAATAAAGTTCATTTGATCACGAGTACATCCGAGTCGTATTTTGGCTGTCACTGGCGTTGGAGCACAGGCTTTTACAACTGTCTCAATAATACGCCCCATCCGATCCGGTTCTCGCAATAGATAAGAACCGCTATGAGCACGCTCTGTCACCTGCTTAACCGGGCAACCAAAATTAATATCAACAATGCTGACCCGGTAGTCTTCGACAAGTCTACGACCAACCTTAGCCATGGCTTCAGGCTGATTGTCCCAGATCTGCACTGCGAGAGGACGAAATTCATCCCGTACTCCCCACAGTCGTTCAGGATGCTCGGCTTTGTGCTGATCCATCCAGACAAACCCACGAGCATGGACCATTTCCGTTGCCTGCAATCCCGCACCGCCGAATTCATGCACCATCTGGCGAAAGGCAAAATTGGTAAAGCCTGCCATCGGCGCCTGCAGGATGGGCGGGTCAATTAGAATGTCACCGATTTTAAACGGCTTAGGGGTCATGGATTCAGAACCGATTATAGGCGTACAGCTACAGGATGCATTTCACTCAGATAACTTAAAGCGTCTCTTACTCGCAACTGATTTTAACAACAGTCGACGTTACTGCCGAGAGACCCAATTGTCTCCACCTTCTTCTTTAAGGACTGCCCCATCTGCACTCGGAGGTGGCGTTTCCAATTCAATTGGATTTTGCAGTGGTTGCAAACCGGACTCCCGATAGGAATCATTGACTCGATTTTGCTCCTGAGTCCGAACCGGTATGCGAATCACCTCTGGCTCGTCCTGACCGACTGGTTCTTCATAAGAAATCTGACGTCCATCCGGATTTGAGGCAATATTTTCTATCGGACCTCGGGCACGAGGAGACCAGCTATCTCCCCGGGCACTGCGAGTTGATCCGGCCGGAGCATAACTGGCATTAGAAGAATTTTTATTCGAGTAGTAAGCTCCGCCGCCGGTACCTACCACACCTGTCTGGGGTGCAGGCACTCGAGTTACGCCCGAATTACTTTGACACCCTACCGTAAGTGCCACCAATAGGCCGGTTAGAATGCCGCAGCTGGTTTGAAGTTGCATATCTAATTCAATTCATACTCGTATAATAAAAAACAGCCTTGTAGTATTAGGAGGCCGTCATCAGGTCGAGCTCAGCAAGACCCGAACCGAAAAATATCCTTTTGCAACAATTTACCCATTCCTCCAAATTTCACCAATATCAATTCCGCTCCCGTGCACCACTCTGAACTAACGCAGCAGTTAAAAAATAAAGCCCGTGAACTAGGGTTTCAATTGAGTGGTTGCTGTCCTGCTGTAACGCCAACCGGAATCCACCATTTTATGGATTGGCTTGAACAGGGTTACGCCGGCACCATGCATTACCTTCCGGAACGAAAGGATGCTTACAAGCACCCAGATAGCGTACTCAGTGAAGCACGCTCGCTGTTGGTTTTAGGCATGCATTACGGAGCAGGACAGGAAGCGGGACCAACCTCGGGAACGGGAAGGGTAGCTCGCTATGCCTGGGGTAGCACTGACTATCATGACCTCATCCATCAGCGACTTAGGCAGCTCAAAGTATTTCATCAACAACTCATACCCGATGAGATGTGCCGGGGAGTCATTGACACTGCCCCGCTATTGGAAAAGGACTTTGCTCAACGGGCTGGAGTTGGTTGGATCGGCAAGAACACAATGCTCATCAGCCGGACAGAAGGAAGCTACTTTTTTCTGGCCGTACTTCTGTCGACCGCTCGACTTCAATACGATATGCCCATCGAAAGAGATCACTGCGGCGGATGCAAGGCTTGTCTCGATGCCTGCCCAACGGACGCATTTCCGAAGCCATTTGTCCTCGATGCAAGCCGTTGTATTAGTTACTTAACCATCGAACACCGCGAAGCGATCAAGGATGAATTAAAACCTGGCATCGGGGATTGGGTATTCGGGTGTGATATCTGCCAGGATGTCTGCCCTTGGAATCATCGAGGGGCACTGAGTAATGAACGTGAATTTGAAGCAGTCGACCAACACAATCGCCTAAATCTTCGTTCACTATTCACTATGGATGATGAACAATTTCGCTCTGCCTTTCGAAAAACACCGCTCTGGAGAACCAAACGCGATGGCATGCTTCGCAATGCTGCGATTGCATTAGGAAACCAACGAAATCGAGAGCATCTACCTTTACTGCAATCTGCTCTGGAACAGTCTCAATCCGAGATGGTGCGGGATGCCTGTATTTGGGCTATTGAGCAAATTGAATCTGAGTAGAATTAAACGATATGGAGACTTCATCTACCGTTCAACTAGCACCACTCAAATTCGACAAACTGGAGATCGGCTTTCCGGTCGTCCAGGCTGCGTTGTCGGGCTACAGTGACTGGCCCATGCGATTACTTGCGCGACGCAATGGTGCTTCCTACGGTGTCTGCGAAGTCATGCTGGACCAATTCCTGGTCAACATGAAATCCAACCGCAAAAAGAACAAACATTTCCTTCACATTACCGATGAAGAACGACCGGTTGGTGGACAACTCATGGGAGCTGAGCCTGAACAGTTTTCGGCCGGCGCAGTGAAACTGGTCGAAGCGGGTTACGATGTCATCGACATTAACTTCGGCTGCCCGGTCAAAAAAGTGTTGGGAAGATGCCGTGGCGGGTTTCATCTGAGCCAACCTGATGTGGCATTGGATATTATTCAACGCACGCGGCGTGTGGTCCCCGCCCATATCCCGGTCACGATCAAAATGCGGCGAGGCATTGATGACACGGATGAGAGTCGTGACAAGTTTTTCCGCATTATCGAAGGTGCCTTTGACATCGGCTTAGCTGCCGCAACGGTACACGGCCGGACTGTCGAACAGCGTTACATTGGCCCAAGCCGCTGGGAGTTTCTACGTGAGCTCAAGGACCGCTTTCCCGATCGAAACATTCTTGGAAGTGGAGATCTATTTGAAGCGAGTGACTGCCTCAATATGATCTCTCAGACAGGCGTCGATGGCGTGACAGTTGCCAGAGGCAGTATTGGAAACCCCTGGATCTTTTCGCAAACCAGAGAATTAGCTGCCACAGGGATTATCCCACCACCTCCTACCGTTGCGGAACAACGAGCCGTTATTACCGAGCATTTCGACCTTGCTGAACAGGTGTACGGCGAGAAACGATGTGCCATCGTCATGCGTAAGTTTTGCATCAAATACTCGGCCCTGCACCCCGACTTCGAGATGGTGCGAGAAGACTTCAAGAAGGTAATGAGCCGCGACGACTGGGAAGCCGTGCTTCGCAACTGGTATAGCGAAGATCGACCGGGGAATTATCTTCCTCGTGACATTCATAAGTAAACCAGAACACGGTCACTGACATAGCAATGTAGCCGCGGTATGTTCCTGTTATAGCGAATAGATCGGATATAGGATGCGCTTCTCAATCGCTTACCTCAGGCTGGGAAATTCTTAAACACGACAAGTGTAATCCAAGGCTACAATTACCGAATACGAGTCAATTTCTTCTCTATGTTGAGTCATTCATGTCCTCCACAGTTCTAGTCACAGGTGGCGCCGGTTTTATAGGCAGCTCGCTCGTGCGAAATCTGCTGGACACCACTCAAGACACGATGATTGTGCTTGATAAGCTCACTTATGCAGGCAACCTTGATTCACTGGGCAGGTCTCTGGACGACCCTCGTGTTTCATTCGTTCAAGGAGACATCGGTGACCAAGCACTGGTCTCCGATCTTTTACAATCAAATCAAGTCAAGCAAATCTACAACTTAGCGGCCGAATCCCATGTCGACCGCTCGATCGATGGTCCGGCAGCCTTTATCGAAACCAATGTGGTAGGCACGTTTCGTTTGATCGAAACGACTTTGCAATACTGGCGTAATCTTAGTGAAACTCAGCAACAGCTATTCAGATTCCTGCACGTTTCCACGGATGAAGTTTACGGCTCTTTGGGTGCCAAGGGAGCCTTTACCGAAGAATCTCAACACCAACCGAATTCACCTTATGCCGCCAGTAAGGCAGCATCAGATCATTTTGTTCGTGCCTTCCATCACACCTACGGTTTGCCGGTTCTAACTACCAATTGCTCCAACAACTATGGCCCCTACCAATTCCCCGAAAAGTTAATTCCTCTGATGATCATGAAAGCAGTGAACCATCTTCCGCTGCCTGTCTATGGAGACGGGAGCAATGTAAGAGACTGGCTGCATGTCGATGATCATTGCAGTGCCTTGATCACCGTCATGCAATCCGGACAGATCGGGGAGGTGTATAACATCGGTGGGCAAAGCGAACGCACAAATCTCGAAGTCGTTCATGCGATTTGTGATTTAGTTGATCAGCGATTACAGCATCACTCTAGCAGCAGAGAATCAATCACTTACGTGACTGATCGACCGGGGCATGATCAGCGGTATGCCATCGATTGCTCCAAACTCACGAACACTCTGAACTGGCATCCAAAGCACGATTTCGAATCAGGTATGTCAGCCACAGTCGATTGGTATCTGAACAATCAGGTTTGGTTAGAACGAGTCACCAGCGGAAGCTATCGGGGACAACGATTGGGAGAGGAGAAATAGTCGCATGACGGAGACCACCAGTTGCAAAAAGGGCATCATTCTGGCCGGAGGGACCGGCTCCAGGCTGTATCCGCTCACACGCGTCATCAGCAAACAGTTATTGCCGATCTATGACAAACCGATGATCTACTATCCTCTGTCCACCTTGATGTTGGCGGGGGTACGCGACCTACTAATCATTAGCTCACCTCAAGACATTGGACATTTCCAATCACTGCTTGGGTCTGGGGAACAACTTGGCATCAGTATCCGTTACGCGGTTCAGGAGAAGCCCGAAGGACTCGCTCAATCTTTTATTGTTGGCCGTGAGTTTATTGGAAACGATCCGGTAGCACTCGTTCTGGGAGACAATATCTTTTACGGGCAGGGCTTTCGCTCGATGCTTCGACGCGCCGCTTCCCAATCCTCCGGAGCGACCGTCTTTGGTTACCCGGTCAAAGATCCTGAGCGGTACGGTGTGGTCGCGTTCAACGAGCAGGGCGAGCCGACGGAACTTGTGGAAAAACCAGTAGCCCCCCCTTCAAACTACGCCGTACCTGGCCTTTATTTCTATGACAATCAAGTCGTGGAGATTGCCTCGAATCTTCAGCCCTCGGCACGTGGTGAATATGAAATCACTGATGTGAATAAAGAATATTTATCTCGAGGGGAATTGCGAGTTGAGTTATTTACTCGGGGGTTTGCCTGGCTGGACACAGGGACGCATGAAACGCTGATTCAAGCTGGAGACTTTGTGCAAACCATTGAGCAGCGGCAGGGATTGAAAATCGCCTGTATCGAAGAGATCGCTTATCTCATGGGCTATATCGACCGCGAGCAGTTAGCCAGTCTGGCTCAGCAAATCCCCAACCAGTACGGCCAATACCTCAAAGAGATTGTCGCCCGCGAAAGTAACTAATGTGACTCACTAATCAGAGCCCCACGGCAGATCGCAGTCGATTAGAAACGATTAGCAGTAAAGCCACCGTCGACGTAATAGTCCGCTCCGGTAATAAAGCTACCTGCGTTTCGCGAGCAAAGTAACAAGCACGCACCGATCAATTCCTCGGGCTCGCCAAATCGATCCATCGGCGTCTGCCCGATGATTTTCTCGACTCGCTCTGGAGCCAAGATTTTACGATTCTGTTCTGCGGGAAAGAATCCAGGGCAAATCGCATTGACTCGCACGCCCTGAGTCGCATATTCACGAGCCACATTTTTCGTCAGATTCACCACGGCCGCTTTGGAAGCCGAATAGGCAAAGACTTTAGAAAGCGGTAAATGTGAGGTCACGCTGCCGATATTCAAAATCGAACCACCGTTTTCCTGTGTCTTCATGTGAGCCGCAAACAACTGGCAACCAACTTGGGTTGAACGCAAATTACCTGCCATAATCCAATCCCAATCGTCATCAGTAATCTCTTCATACGGTACGGCAGCATTCATACCGGCGCAATTCACCAACACGTCGACTTGACCATGACTAGCTAAGACTTGATCTCGCAATGACTGTAGCGACTCTCTTTCAAATACATCCACAGCGATAAACTCGGCCGATCCCCCCGCCTGGCGAATCGCCTCGACTCTGGCAAGCCCACGCTCCTCGCTACGTCCGGACACAACAACGTGCCCGCCAGCTTTCCCAAAGCCATCGCAAATCGCTCCCCCCAGCACTCCGGTTCCACCAATCACGACAACTACCTGACGTTCATAACTAAATAAGTGACTTACGTATTCTGAGGCGGGCATTTCAAGTACTTTCTAAAGAGTTTGGTTTGTAAAAAACGGACAGGAGCGGTAACACTCCTGTCCGTATGTAGTCTCTACCGCAATGAATCACAGTAAAACCACTTAGTCTTGTGGCTCTTTGCGTCGCTTCAACCATTCTGCATGGAACACACCTTCACCGTCTGTACGTTCAAAAGTGTGAGCTCCAAAGTAATCGCGTTGAGCCTGGAGTAGGTTCGCAGGTAATCTACCGCGGCGATAGCTATCATAATAAGCCAACGCAGTGCTAAACGCGGGAACTGGAATTCCAAGTTCAGTTGCCTTGACTACAACTCGCCGCCATGCTGCCTGAGCATTATGAACGGCATCTGTGAAGTAAGGGTGTAACAACAAGTTTTCGAGGTTGGGGTCTTCATCAAACGCTTCCTTGATGCGATCAAGGAATTGAGCGCGAATAATACACCCGCCACGCCACAGTAAAGCACAATCACCATAATTCAATGGCCAGTCGTGCTCTTTGGCAGCGTACTGTAGCTGTACGAATCCCTGAGCATAACTCACAATCTTGGATGCGTATAAAGCCTGACGTACATCGTCGATCAGGTTCTTTTTATCTTCGTCACTTAAGGCAGCGTCTGCCTCCGGTCCATTCAATACTGATTCAGCACGAACCCGTGCTTCTTTCTGAGCGGAGAGACTACGAGCGTAAACGGCTGTCGTGACCAGCGTACTTGGAACGCCAAGGTCCAAGGCAAGTTGACTCATCCACTTACCTGTACCTTTAGCACCAGCCTTATCCAATACTTTATCAACCAGAAAACCATCACCCTGATCATCGGCCACACTGAAGATATCACGAGAAATCTCGATCAGATAACTCTGTAGATCTCCTCGGTTCCATTCATCAAAAACGTCATACAGTTCGTCGTTAGAAAGCCCACCAGCTTCACTCAACATATGATATGCTTCACAAATCAACTGCATATCACCGTATTCAATTCCGTTATGCACCATTTTGACATAGTGTCCAGCTCCGCGCGGTCCAACCCATTCACAGCAAGGGATATCACCTTCTGGACCAACCTTAGCCGCAATGGCTTTGAAAATAGGCTCTACGGCAGGCCAGGCAGATTCACTACCACCAGGCATCATGCTGGGGCCTTTCAAGGCTCCCTCTTCACCACCTGAAACTCCCGTGCCGATAAACTGAAGGCCCTTTTCCTCAACGTACTTTGTACGTCGTTCGGTATCACTAAAGTGGGTGTTACCACCATCAATAATGATGTCGCCTTCATCGAGCAATGGGATCAGATTGTCGATAATCGTATCCACTGCGGGCCCAGCTTTCACCAGCATCATTACTTTACGAGGCCGAGCAAGGTTGGCGACCAGATCTTCGAGCGTATGGCAACCAACAAAATTCTTATCTGCGGCACGGCCGTTAATCAAATTGTCGACTTTATCTGTCGAGCGATTATAGACAGCCATTTTATAACCACGGCTCTCCACGTTAAGCGCTAGGTTTTCTCCCATGACAGCCAAGCCAATCAGGCCAAAATCTGCGAGTTCTTCAGACATATTTTTTACAGCTTTCCGTTTTCAACAAAAATGGTTTGATGTTATTTTCGAAATCCGTCGTTAAGCGTTGACGGGCCAAGGTGGATTAACCGGCAGAAAGGAATCAAATTCATCTAAGAGTGCCTGCTGATAATCTCCAGCGAATTCACCGTTTAGGAATTTGTCGATAGACTCATTATAGAATCGTTCCCAACTCGCCTCTTCGGCACCGGGGTTAATCGGATAGAACAAGCAGCTATTAGCAACCGCCGCCTTAAAGTCTCCGGGAGCATCCCCAATCATCAAGACTTTGTTCTCACCATATTTAGTAGCATTCGAGAGCGTTTCTTTTTTATTCCCGGACTCCTGACCACAAATCTCCGTGATATGTTCATCGATTCCGTGCTCACCCCATTCCGCTTTGAGGGCTTCATTTGGCGTGGCTGAAACGACTAGCATGTCACACTTTTCAGCAAGTTTGTCAAGAGACTCTCGAACTAGTGGAAAAGGTGAGACGCCATGTACCATCTCAGCCACGGTGTCATTAACCGTGGTGGACCATTCCAAAGCGTGCTTCAGATCAGGGCAACCTGATTCTGCGACCTTCGCTTCCAATGCCGGGTTGCCCAACTTAGTTTCCTGTTCAATCCACTCGACCAGGGCCTGAGGGATTTCGACAGTCACACCACGAGCCGCTACTTCAGGACGCTTTTGCAACCATTCCAATGACTCGACCAACGCGGGGAATCGGTTAATTCCACGGCTTTTGGAATACAGGTTTACGAATTCAGCCGCTTCCCTAGCGTATTTACTGATGGCCTGCAGATTGTAGTACTTAATGGTATTAGGGATGAAACACTCTTTGTGCTTCAATTCCATCGTGTCAAAAGCACATCCGTCGGAGTCAATCCCGACGAGGAATTCTTTGGTTGGCTGAATTTCGTACATAATGCGATTCTGCTCTATCTCTGGATTACACGTGAATGGGTAAAGTTTGTATTGAATATTTAGCGTTTAGCCTGTGGGACGTAGGCCTCTAGTTTTTGCGTGGCATAAATTGGCTCGAGCCGAGTCATACGCTGGCGACCGTCAATCATTGGAATGCTTACCATCCCTTCACCGACCAATGGTTTGGCGTATTTAACAAATTCGTCGGTCACATCAAAGCCGTTTTCGCTGATCCACTCGGTTGGGAATGTTCGTTCGCTATTGGCGACTTCACTTAATGGCGCTTTGTCGTAATACACGTTATAGATATCACCAGGCGACCTCAGGATATTTGCCATGTAACCACTTTCGTGGTTGGCAGCCAGTAAACACGCCTTCTGGCCAGCGTAATAGGCTTCTTCAAGGTCCACAGTGGAGGCAAACGCCATGCTGTGACGCTGGTCGGTACCAGGCACGTTGCAGCGTGCAGCCCCGGAAGCTGCCAGACCATTGGCATTGAGGTAATTTACGACGGTCTGTGCCACAGTAATCTGACTCGAGCTAAAACTTGTGTGTCCAAATCCATCTTTGACTTCGCCTAGATCTCCAACGTCAAATCCTTCACTCACCACAACAATACAACGACCGTCCTGTTTAAGCTGGTCATTAATATTGTCTGCCATGTCAGCCAATGAACAGGGACTCTCCGCCATGTAAATCTGCAACGGCATTTCCCGATTCGGGTCAGCCAGTCTAGCGGCTGCCGGGATATAGCCGATTCGGCGTCCCATCGCTTGCAGAACAAGTACGGGGTCTGCAGGGCACGAACCACGATTCTCCTCGTTGGCACACTGTACCGCATGCATCCAGTATTTAGCCGTCGAACCATAGCCTGGCGTATGGTCAATCAATTTAAATTCGCTGTCACCGACATCATTATCAATTGTTTTAGGACCGCCAATCCCCACCAGATCCATGCCTCGATCCTGGCCTAGCTGAGCAATTTTGTTCGCGGTATCCATTGAGTCATTGCCACCGATATAGATGAAATAACCTACATTGTGTGCCTGTAAAACATCGATAACTCGTTTGAAATCTTCGTCCTGCCCCTCCTTGAGCTTATACCGGCAAGTACCGATCGAACCGGCTGCAGGCGTATATCTCAACAAGGATATTTCTTCCTCCGACTGGGCCGTCAAATCGATCAACTCTTCTTTCAAGACGCCTTCGATACCATGGTGCGCCCCATAGACCGTGCCAATATTATCCATTTGACGAGCTGCTTCGATCACACCACGAACGGTGTTATTAATAACCGGACTGGGACCACCGCTTTGAGCAACAACTAGATTTTTAGGTTCAGCCATTACGAATCGCACTTTCTTTGGATGTCTTTAACGATTTAATAAACACTGCCAGAACGCAGCTTGTTATTCAATATTCTCTGCGTAGCCTTCAGAACTCCCTGAATTCCGGCGAGCACCATGAGGCTACAAGCAGTCAATTTTACCGGTGGCTTCAAAATCTTACAATCGGTGGAATCTGATAGAACCGAGTTGTCAGTAAAACTCTAATATCGCCCAAAGTCGAAACCAGCCTTAATGAATGTCTCGTTTATCTTTGGTCTCTTTCAGATAGACCAACTCACCAGCATTGACCGTGGCAACCACATCAAATTGGCCATCAACGATATCAAAGAAGACCAAATCCGCTTTTGCTCCAACCTCCAGTTTCGGCAATCGATACTGAATAATCCTAGCTGGACCGAGCGACGCCATATTTACAGCTGACTCTAATGACATGTTGGCAAATTCCATCACCTTCACAATCCCCACGCCAATCGGCAAGGCCGCTCCAGCAAGTAGCTGACGCTGGCCAGGCACCACCAAACGCCCATCCTCCAATACCTCAACACTTCCTAACCCAGCCGTCGATTCGTAGACTCCCGGAGGCATTCCGCCCATTCCGGTGATATCGCTAACCAATACACAACGCTCCACAGTCTTGGCGCGTACGATTGTTTTGACCACTGCCGGCGGTAAGTGATGGCCGTCAGCGATGAGACTGCAAGCGAGACGATCTTCGGCGATTTGATCCCAGAGATAGTTTGGATGCCGCCGAATGGAACCATGTGCTCCGTTGCCCAAATGGGTCGACATACTGGCGCCCGCATCGACAGCGGCTTGTATTTGCTCACTATTGGCGGACGTATGCCCAATTGCCACCACGACTCCACTCTGCACAACCTTTTGAATGAATTCAACACTGTTTTCGTATTCCGGCGACAGCGTGAGTATGCGAATCCGCCCGTTGGCTGCCTCTTGCAACTGCTGAAATTCATCCCAGCACGGTGGTCGTACGTGTTCCAGAGGATGGGCGCCACGAGGCCCGTCCTCTGAGGAGATATACGGGCCTTCCAAATGGAGTGACTGGCAACGCCTGGCAATCACGGGGTCTGTTTCAATGGCGTTGGCAACCGTCGAGATACTATGGTGTAACAACTCATAGGACGCGGTCGTAAACGTCGGACAAAACTCTACTACACCATCGGCATCCATCGCCAAAGCGATCTGACGCACTTGATCCACGGTTAAGGCTGGATCGTTAAATTCCTGACCGCCATAACCGTTCACCTGCAGATCGACCAAACCCGGTGCCACAAATGGGTGCTCAGCTCCACCGGTAAAAAGGTAGGACAACGCGGATATTTCCCCCTCCTGAAGAATCACTTCATATCCGGTTCCAGTACCATAGTGTCGAGCTTTGATCGATGTCATGACGGGCTTCTATAGAGGCGAACTATTTATTAATTCGGCCAATTATAACGCAACCGTTTTTAAACTACCATTCAGGCCGTTCAAGCGAAGCTAGCTAGTTGTATCTACTTACCAGGCTTTTGGTAAACTCGGACGTAGTCAATTTCAAAGCGTTGTGGAAATTCTGTGGATGCATCCGGAGCTCCGACTAGATTCCCACCAACCGAAAGATTGAGCAGGAGGTGGAATCGCTGATCAAACGGAGCAGGGAAGGGAGCCGATTTGGAATCCCACTTCGTCTTTGTCTGATATAGCTTGCCATCGACAAACCAACGCATCACTCCCTTCTCCCATTCCAAAGTGAATACATGGAAGTCATCAGCAAAAGTGCCCTGAGGTAGTTCAAACTGCCCTGAACTAGATCTATTGTTAGGCCATTGATCGCCAAAATGTAGAGTTCCAAGAACATGGTTTGGTTTGGCACCATCGAATTCCATGATGTCAATTTCGCCACTCAAGGCCCAAGTGCCATACTTTTCATCGGTCGGCAACATCCAGACTGCTGGCCACATCCCTTTTCCTTTTGGCATTTTTGCACGGATCTCAAACCGACCGTACTTCCAGTCGCCACGATGCTTGGTTCGTAATCTCCCAGAAGAATACCCACGCCCCACTCCGAGAATATTCGGATTATCTTTATGAGCTTCGATCACAAGATGGCCATTGGCAACGCGGACATTTTTCGGACGGTCCGTATAAAGCTGAAGCTCATTGTTTCCGCCACCAAACGCGTTCACCTCGACCCCCCATTTGGAGTAATCCAACTGCTGACCATTAAACTCATCGAACCAAACCAATTTCCAGGCCTCGTCATCAGCTTTCACCGACGTCGCCAGTATCCACAGCAGCAAACACAACACAACATGCCATTGACGCATTCTTACTCTCCCAGAATTATTAACGTCTGCCTTTTGGTGCAACTCAATTGGCCAACAAAAAACCCTGATTACGATGACTCGCAATCAGGGTTTACTCGAGAGGCTCCGACCGGATTCGAACCGGTGATGGCGGATTTGCAATCCGCTGCCTTAGCCACTTGGCCACGGAGCCGTTTTATAACAAGTCCTATTCTTTATCGTATTTATGTAGATGGTTGTTGTATAGTGCCCTGAAGGAGGCCGGTTTGAAAAACTCACTCAGGCTCATTCTCTCATCCATGTATGTCTATCCATCGGAAAATAATCCGATGGTCTTTTGGCAAAACTCCGCAAAACTTGTCTTACTGGATTTTTAACAAAACGCTTCACCTGTCAGTCAACCTGTATCAATTGTATTGAAGTTACTGACTGAACACCGTGAGTTCCGATTGACTTGCAAGCGGTATATCTTACCTACGCGTAACATTGCGTAGGAAAACGACGTTTTTGAAGACCACCCTCTCAAAGGTTCGATTCTTCTATTAACACGCCTTTTCTGGGGAAAGGCCTGTTAATTGATTGAGTTGTTTCAGCACTGAAACGCAGTGTCGGGCTAGGACGCCCCCCATTAATGACTCGCAAAACTTGCTTACCCGCAAACAAGACACTGGAAGGATCCACATTATGGTAATCAAAGCCCTTATTCAGAGGCTCACCGGCGAAGCAAAGCTCAAAGCTGTCGCCGAAAACGTTGCAACCTCTTGCGCCACCATCGTCTGGAGCAAAGTAAACCATCGCGTTCACGACATGACGACCCCGCAAGCCAGGGGATACGTACGAGGACGTGCCGGTCGAACTGTGAAAGTACAGCTTGAACAGGCACTTCTCCGAAATGGTATCGCCGCGTCTCGACGTGCGAAAGTTTCGGAACTGGCCATGCAATCACTGATCGGTATGATGCTAGAACGCAAACACGAGCGACAACTCGTTCCAGCTGTCGTTCGACGAGCAGCCTAACAATCTGCATTTAGAACAAGCAAAAGGGGATTCCTCATTCTGGAATCCCCTTTTTTAATGCGCGTAATCATCTGCTAAAATACAAACACCAGTAAACCTCGTTTCTCATCTCGCTTCGTTGAATACCCTCATGAACAAGCCCAGCGACATTCGCATCGTCGATATTTCCACCAACCTGGAAAACATCCTTTATCGAACACCTATGAAATTCGGTGGACGCGTCGTGACAGACGTTACTTTATTCAATGTGAATGTCACCGTTGAAACGCGTCAGGGGCAACGAGGTACCGGACACGGCTCGATGCCGGTCGGCAATGCATGGGGGTGGCCATCGACTCGCGAAACAGGTGACCGCACTCTGGAAGCGATGATTCAACTAGGAAATCTAGTAGCTCAGGCTGCAGGAAAAATTGATGCTCAAGGCCATCCGATCGAACTGGTTCACGATTTATCCCAGGATTACCAAAGCCTAAGTAATTCGGTCGCAGATTCGATGAGATTAGCCGAAGGAATCCCCCGACTTGCTCAACTTGTAGCAGCCAGCCCTGTCGATGCCGCCATCAATGACGCATACGGTGACGCGTTACAAGCGAATTCCTATGACCTGCTAAGTGGCGATTTTATGAATCGCGACCTTGGTCACTTTCTGGACGGGAAGCTCAGCGGGCGTTTTCTGGATGAATTCACACTTAGAACTCCGAAACCAACAATGCCTCTCTATCACCTCATCGGAGCACTTGATCCACTAACAGACGACGATATTGCTGAGCGTCTTAATGACGGAGTACCAGAAACACTTGGTGAATGGATTCTTGCCGATGGGCTCACACATATGAAGATCAAGCTTAACGGCGACGATCTAGACTGGGATGTTGCCCGAGTAGCTGCCATTGAATCCGTCAATCTTGAAACACAATCCAAACGGGGTTGTGCTCAATGGTGGTACTCCACCGACTTCAACGAAAAGTGTGCTGATGTCGACTACGTCCTAGACTTTCTGAGGCGGATTCAGGAAGTATCCCCCACCGCATTTGACCGTATTCAATACATCGAACAACCCACCCATCGTGATCTCAAATCAAACCCGGAAAACAAAATGCACGAGGCGGCAACGATCAAACCAGTCGTCATTGACGAATCTCTTGTCGATCTTGAATCCTTAGAACTCTCTCGAGAGCAGGGGTATTCTGGCGTCGCTTTGAAAGCGTGCAAAGGACACGGGGAAGCTCTGTTAATGGGAGCGTTGGCTCAGCATTACAATCTGTTTCTCTGCGTTCAAGATTTAACCTGTGTCGGCGCATCATTCCTGCATTCGGCGAGTATCGCGGCCCGGATTGGATCGGTTGCTGCTATTGAAGGCAACGGACGACAATATTGCCCGCGAGGCAACGAGGGTTGGGACGCACAATTCCCTGAAATGTTCCAGATATCTGATGGCACTGTAGGAACCGCACTACTCAACAAAAATGGACTGGGCTATAGAATTTGAGAACGCTAGCAACAGGGGGCTAGCAGTTCTCTTGTAACCATCACTGTCATGACTCCAATACAACCTCTTGCCAGGCAATAAGAAAGACAAGCGATGATCGGCACTCGGATCTCCCACTTCGAAATCATTCGCCTTATCGGGCAAGGTGGTATGGGAGTAGTTTATCTAGCCGAAGATCAAAGGCTCAATAGACCGGTGGCCATCAAGCTACTCCCGAGCGAGGTCATTGACGACAAATCAGCATTGGAGCGTTTTGAAAACGAAATCCGAGCAACAAGCATTCTCAGCCATCCAGTGATTTGTCAGGTACTGGATGTCGGTACGTTTGATGGCAAGCCGTTTATGGTCATGGAGTATCTGGAAGGGGCTTCCATCCGCCAACTACTACGAGAACGTTCATTCACTCCAACCGAAGTCCTACAACTGGCTATCGAGTTAGCCGATGCTCTGGATTCTGCCCATGAGCACCACATTATTCATCGTGATATCAAACCCGGCAATATCTTCCTGTCAGACCGAAATCACCCCAAGCTTCTTGACTTTGGCCTAGCAAAGATCAGCTCGGAATTATTTGATATCTCAGACATTGGTGACGATACTCCGACCAAGAAACCAGTCGTTGAAGACGTGACTGATAATGGGGTCACCATGGGAACCGTACTTTACATGTCTCCGGAACAGGCCCGTGGCGAAGTACTCGACGCACGTACTGACTTATTTTCACTCGGGGCCGTCCTGTACGAAATGACCACCCGTGTAAAGCCTTTTCCTGGTGAAACCTCCGCTCTGGTATTCGATAGCATCCTTAACAAAAATACCAGTCCCCCCTCCCAAATTGGAGGCCCCAGTGTTGAGATGCTGGATAAAGTTATCCTTAAACTTCTTGAAAAGAACCCTAACCAACGGTTCCAATCCGCCAAAGCATTAAGAGCCGAGTTGCTTCGTATTGCGCGAGATCAAGGGTTGCAGGTATCAAGTTCAAGATATGCGATTAGCGTCTCGGTTCCAAAACGAGTTAACTTTCTGTCTGCAACCATTGGCACTCTCGCGTTGTTCGCAATTATCGCGTTGATAAGATTCCAATTTCACGGAGACTCCCCGACATTCTCTCAACCAACCCCAGAACCTGAGGCCAACACGCAAGTCATTGACGAAACATCCCATGCAATTATTCCCTTGACGACCGATCCGGGGCGCGAAGATACCCCATCGGTTTCACCGAATGGAGGGCGAGTCGCTTATTCCTCGAGTGGTCTGGAAGGAAAAAACACAGACATCTATATCAAGCTTACTCAAGGAGGAAATCCTTTACGTTTAACCAATCACCCTGATGCAGATGTACATCCGACTTGGTCGCCGGATGGCCAACGTATTGCTTTTGTGAGAAAGAACTCGAAACGTAGTCAGATTATTGTCGTACCCACCCTCGGAGGCACTCCGGAAATCGAGGTGGTCACCATTGATAAGAACCACACCATCACGACCAGCTTATCTTGGCTGCATGATAGCCAGCACATCGTGTATGAACGATGGTTATCCGAATTTGATAGTGAAATTCGATTGGTCAACATTCACACCAAAGAATCTGAAACCCTTGTGGCTGCGCCAGAGAATGGCGGACGTCATTACTCTGCAGCAGTCGCTCCTGATGGTAGGTCAATGGCATTCGTTCGGGATGAAGGAGTTGGAAACGGATCTATCTTCCTGTTCGATTTTCGTAGTCTGACCTCCAGCCAGATAACAGCGGAAGTGGGACATATCATGGGAATTACCTGGACGCCGGATAGTCAGAAGATCATCTATGGATTCAGCCAAGGAGGTTCCAGCCTAATTTACGCAGTTGACCGTGAAGGCGGGATTCCCTCAGGAGTCCCAGGAGTAGGGCCAAGAGCATCATTTCCATCAATGTCAGCCAACGCCTCCGTGCTGGCCTACGTTACTAATCAATCCTCACAAGATATCTGGCGTTTCTCTGTCTCCCCAAAAATCAACGGACTCAAATCCGCCGGATATAATTTCCTACACTCAAGTCTCAATGATTACGATCTTCTGTTCAACAAAGACGAAACCCTGATTTCGTTTATCTCAGACCGTTCTGGGACGGCTGAAATCTGGACGACCGATGCAGAAAGATCTCCTCCGATCAAAGTAACCAACATTGAATCCGGATATGTCTTTAACCCCGTTTGGTCCCCCGACAATGAACACTTTTTATTCACTTCGACTCACCTCGGAGGTATCGATGTCTTCTCTATTCCCACGCAAGGCGGGGCAATCATGGACGTCTCCGGAGATGACGTGACAAGCTGTCTAATTGGAACCTGGTCTGCTGATGGAAAAGCTGTCTACTATATGGCTTTGGGATCTATCTGGCGACGAGATATAGAAACCGGCGAAGCGACTGAAATCGTCAAGGACGGCTGGCAAGCAATCGAACAACCAGAGGAAAACCAGCTCTATTATTCCCGCCTCATTGATTCTGGAAAATGGCAACTATATCGACGGGAGCTGAACGAAGCGAATCCGGAGAATCCAGGAGAACTGGTCTCCGATAAAATAACACTCCCTATGCCTGTCAATTGGTTTCTGCGTCATGGAGGAATCTACTATCTTGGTGACGATATTGCTCAATCGGTACACATTTCCAAGAACTTCAACTTCTATGATGCGAAGACTGATGAAGTTGTAGAACTAGGCGTCATCGAAAATCTCCCGCAACTGTATCACATGCTGGAAATGAGTGATGATGGAGAATTCGTCTATGCTCCGCAGTTAATTGACGAAAACCGTGACATCATTGTCATCGAACAAGTACAGGGTTTGTGACCCCGGGGTACGTCAATCAACTTTGATGTAATGTCACTTCTTACTTCGAGTTCGCTCAACAATAGCTTAGGATAAAAGCCTCGCTATCTCTTTTGTTTGAATAGAAAACTCATGATTGGCCAAGTCATAGACCACTTCAAAATCATCGCCCAATTAGGTGAAGACGATCGCAATGATGTCTGGGATGCTGAAGATACTCGGATCGGCAGACGTGTGGCCATCAAGTTTTTGCACAAAGAGCTTTCACGAAACAAAATCGCCATTGAGCGATTCCAACGAGAGGCCCAGCTAGCTTCTCAGTTATCCCACCCCAATCTGTGCACAATCCTCGATATTGGAAATCACGAGGAACGTCCTTACGTCATCATGGAGTTACTCGAGGGACAGTCCCTTAAACAAAGACTCCATACCTCACCTCCCAACCTACCGAGAGCAGTTGCCTGGATTCAGCAATTGGCTGAGGCACTAGACGCATTGCACTCACACAGCCTGCTACATAGAGACCTCAATCCCAGTAACATCTTTATCACCCATAGAAATCAGCTGAAGATTCTGGATGTCGGTTTAGGTCGATTAACTCAATCTAATGGTCAGCCGCACCAAATTGATTTCCTCGAAGATCGAGAGCACGACGACTATGAAATGAGGGAAATTCGTCCTGGACGATTTGCGCCGAGCGTCCATTACCTAAGTCCCGAGCAATTAAGAGGAGTTCGATCGGATCATCGGGCCGACTTATTCGCCTTGGGTGTCATCATGTACGAATTGCTGACCCGAGTTCGTCCTTTTGGTGGTGACAGTCCCGAATTAGTCCGTGATAACATTCTCAACCATTCAGCTCAACCGCCCTCCACGATCAACCCCTATATTCCAGCGGAACTTGATCAGCTCACGTTACAACTATTAGAAAAAGATCGTGCATTACGTTGTCAAAGTGCAAGTGAATTACTTATTGACCTAAAACAAATTCACTATGAAAGACCATCATCTCAGTCTCTGACCATACCAGCCGCCATTAACCAACTAAAGCGTGCCACTGTTACATTTCGATCCGCCGTTGTCGGCATCGCTATTCTGGCAATCCTGGCCGCTATTTTCCTGCCATCTCAACAGACAATCACCGATCAAAACGAACAAAATAAAACATCCCCTAACCAGGCCCCAATCGTCGTCCCCTTAACCTCGTCACCAGGACTCGAAATCTATCCGGTTTTGTCACCTCTGGGCAACCAGATTGCCTACTCCTGGGATGGTGGGGAATTGGGCAACTACGACATTTACATACGACTGCTCCAGTCGGAACATCCTCTGCGACTTACAACAGATGCAGGGAGGGATGTGCATCCGTGCTGGTCACCGGATGGAAATCAGATAGCCTTTGTGAGGCGATCGTCAGAAAAAACACATATCGTTGTGATTTCCGCTGTTGGTGGCAACGAAAAAACGATCTACACAACGAGTTCAATGATGAAGGGCGAGTTAGCCTGGTCCCCAGATGGTGAACATATCGCCTTTGACCAACAAACAGAAAACGGTTCCGCCATTGCATTTGTCAACCCTCTCACCCATAACGTCACCCAAGGAACGGCATCTGAGATTGCCTTCCTACAAGATCATACACCAGCGTTCAGCCCTAATGGAAAATGGCTGGCATTTGTCAGAACCCATCAGGGAATCCAATCTGATGTCTATATTCGATCTCTAACCGACGACAAGGAAATTCAGCTCACCAAAGACAAAAAACCTATCAAAGGTATCGATTGGTCACCCGATAGTCAGGAAGTAATATACTCTTCAAGCCGCAACGGCCCCTTCATGCTTTGGCGACATCGTCTTCAAAGCCAAAGCCCTCAACTCATTGCCGGAACTGGACTTAACGCTACCTATCCCTCCACCTCGTCTCGTGATAATACTCTGGTTCACACGATTGCACACCAACAAGTGGACCTCATGCGAATTCGGTTAGACCGGGGCAACCCTAATGACATTCGCCCAGAGGAAATCATTCCAACCTCTACCAGCCTCGATTACGCACCCAAACTCTCTCCTGACGGTTCGCAGTTATTGTATATCTCGGAACGTACCGGCTTCCCAGAAATTTGGGGCGCAAAACCTGATGGCACTGACGCACGCAGAGTCACTTCCTTAAGTCACCCAAATCTCTACATGCCAACATGGTCACCTGACAGCCAAAAGATCCTGTTCCGGTCTCAACATCTTGGTTTGCAAGACATGTACTATGTTTCGTCGACCGGAGGACGAGTGCATGATGCCAGCGGCCCGGAATTCCAAGCCACCTCTGGATTCTGGGCAGAGTCAGCAAATTCAATCCATCTTCGGGACAATAGTTCAATGTCAAGAATATTCAAATACAACCTCGACACTGAAGAGCGAGTTCTGATTAGCGATGATGCGGGTACTGCCGTTTGGGATCACCCACAAAACGCCAATATCTTTTTAGCTAAATTCCAACGAGGCCGAGCAAGAATATACGAACTGCATCCGGATGGCTCTCAATCCTCCCTCGACAAAAAGATCATCTACAGTCGTAGCTACGGCGTTGAAATCCACCCTGACGGGATCTATTTCGCGAGACAGAGTGTTAGCCAACCCTCCTATATGTCAGTGTTTCTATATCGCTTCGATACGATGGAAGTCGAGAAGGTTGCCACTATCCCGATGGCACGACGATCCCACTTTGGATATACCGTTTCAAGCGACGGAAAATGGTTGTATTACGGTAAAGAAACGAAAGACGAAACCGACATCATTGTGCTGGAACATTATCGTTAATGCACTTTAGCTAACTGCTTCAATGCAAAAGGTGCTTCGACCTTGCGGCCTACCCGACATCGTCCTTTGGACTTCGACGGGCAAGCTCATTGTTTATAGCGTACTAACTCAACCTATAAGCACCTTGGTTTCCCTCGTCAGTGAAGATGGCGTTTAGCCACTGAAGCCTGAAGGTGGAACTGATAACCCCCCTGCTTCTGCAGACCATCCCAGTTATAAAAACTGACAATTCCCTAATTGGTTAAATGGCTAACTGGAAACCGCTCGATCCTTAGACCAAGCCCTTCCTTACCGCCCAAACAGCAACCTGAGTACGGTCATTGACTCCGACTTTGCGGAGTATGTGTTGGACATGCTCTTTGACCGTCTCGTAACTAATACCTAACGCCAAGGCGATTTCCTTGTTCGTTAGCCCGTGAGCCAACTGATCAAGAACCTCGCTTTCACGCTGAGTCAACGGAACTTCAATATCGGCTGACAAACGTGGAGTCGCTAGCGCACCAGTGACTCGCCTTAGTTCCTCCCGGGTCCAGGCATTCTCGCCATTGGCTACCTTCCGAATTGCTTCCAAAATCGTATCACGTGACGAATTCTTCAACAAATAACCGGACGCTCCCAAGGCAACACTCCGAGCGACATAGGTAGGATTATCAAAGGTTGAAAGCATAAGGACGGGAATCTTTGGACGCTCAATCTTCACTCTGCCAAGTGCCGTTAATCCATCACCATCTTCCAATCGTACATCCAGTAAAATCACATCTGGGTGATACTGCGAGATACCGGCGAGAACATTCTCAGCGGAATTAGACTCGGCAATCAACTGAACCTCCGAACCGGCAATCATCTTGCGAATTCCACTACGAATAATTTCGTGATCATCAATCACCATCAGGCGAATACTCATCAATATTCCCTCTAGGGCAGGGTGGCGCAATACTTCTCCAGGACTATACACAATTATCATCGTTTCTCCTGAGGAATTCCAGCAGACAGTCTGAATTGCATAAAAAAAGCTCACGACCGAATAATCGATCGTGAGCCACTGAGACGCGTCCAATCCCCCCTACCAGACGATCTCAATTCCCGCTGCGAAGCATCCAGAACGCCTCGCTATGTTCGCTTAAGACTCCTTAAACTCATCAAGGATTTTGTCCGGGTCAACAAGCTCTTCTTGCTTGCCTTTTGTATTCGGTGCTGTTGGAACCCCAGTCCCTAATTCTTTATCGTCTTGTTTTGGTAGTTCCTTAGAAGATTCCAAGGTCATCGGAACTACTTTGGGAGCCCGACTACGCATGAGCTTGAGCCCTGGTACATTGGCACGTTGAGAATCAAGGTCAGGAAGTGTATCCAGCAGACTAGAATCTGGAGATGGCACAACAGGCTTCTTCAAACCGGGGACTTCAATCGGTTTCGCCACCGACTCTGGTATGCCTTCGCTATTACCTCCGAATCCAAATGGGTTGTTGAACTCAGGAATATTGAATTCGGAAAACAGATTAAAGGATGTGGCGTTAGATACTTCAGTATTTCGTTTGGCTTTATTAGCACTGGGCCCCAGATTTCTTCTGCCAGGGACTCGGTGAATCTCAGAGTTTGCTGACCGATCTAATGTTTCAACCACGACTTGCTTAGCTGTCTCGCTATCCTCTCCTAAATCCTGAGATGATTCAGATGATGAGAATCCAAACAGCTCTCCTAGTCCCAGGTCGATCGACGGCAATTCAAACACGGAGGTATTCGATGCTTTCTCAGTAACTGGTTTTTCCGCGATCTGCTCTTCCTGAGCTGACTCTTCTGTCTGGACAACAACATCCTCCATCGGCAACTCCATCGGAATCATATCTTCAACAGATGACTCAAGCGGCTCTTCAACCTTCGTTTGTTGCTCGATTTCCGCTGGCACCTCTCCATTTTCATCGATCAATGGCTTGGAACTCGTACCAAAGAATAGATTAAGATCAGGCAACTCGAGTTCCGGCAGTGCTAATTCCGGCAGAGAGAAATCGGTAGCAACAAGATCTGCCAACGTCGGCAAGCCGGTGACACTGTCTACATTTGGCTGAGGTTGTTCCACTTCTTCTGACGCAATATCCGATGGACTTGATTCCACCACTTCATCCGCAACGATCTCTGATTTAGGCGTTTCCGGCGTCTGGACTACTTCCGGAACAGGCTTGGGTTGTACGTCTACAACGACTTCCGATTTAGATTGTTTAGGAGTTTCTACTGCCTCTGACATTGGCTTTGATTCTGCCTCAACCACTACTTCCGGCATAGGCTTGGTTTCCGAAACCGGCTTGGGTGAAACCGGAGCTGCTTTTATTTTTAGGCCTGGAGTCCGTGGCACCTTGTTTGGCCTCACTGAATTTTCGGAAGCAAACACATCAAAGGCGTCTTCAAATCCTGAAAAGTCAATCTTTGGAAGCAACGTGTCCAGTGAAGGCAAGCTTGGAAGCAAAGAAGCTGTCTCTTCCTTTGCCACCTGTGGTTTGTCAACCGGGGTCGATTCCCTTGCGTCTTCGGTGGACTCCCCTGCATTTGCCATCGGCTCGGTTACTGGAACAGGCTTTGCTTCTGGAGTTTCAATGGTGCGAGGTGCCACTTCTTTGAAGTCGCTAGTTCGATAGACGTTACCGTTTTCATCACGTTTAAATCTCAGACCGTTATCAAAGACACGTTTTACATCCCGCTTGTCAGGAGATTGTTCAATAACGATCACTTTTCCAGAATCGCCGCCACCATCGGACAGTTTAAACCGGACCGGATTATCTGACTCATCCGCGTTACTCTGGTTCAGTGCAATTACAAAGACGATCAACGCCGGTATTCCCAACGCAGCCACACCTCGTTGCAACCAGAATTTCATCCCCCCAGATTTCATCCTACTACTCCGAAAAAGTGATTAATCAACCAGGTTGATGACCACTGCGGCTACTTAACGACATAACGCAACGGTATGTAACATCTACCCATATTTATGGTTCGGAATTAGTGAGGTGTACTCTGTAGTAACATTTAACGATTTTAACGAAAAAGCCACCTGTGTGAATCGTATAGCACGATCACTATCGCGGCTGAATGAATGTGAGTTAAGCACTAGAAGGCATGCATAAGGACATTTCAGCGGTTTTGGGGAAGTCTTGATTGCGGATTCGGAATTGGAAAAGTGCACGAACGAGATCTGAATTAGACACTGTGGTAAGCCTTAAACCAGTCACAAAACTGCCGTATTCCCTCTTCGATCGTTACACGAGGGCTAAACGAAGTAGATTGTTCCAGTTTAGTCGTATCCACACTAGTCGCTGGAATATCACCAGGCTGCATGGGCAATAGCTCTTTGACCGCTTCTTGTCCCAGATTCTGCTCAATCAGCTCCACAAAATATTTGAGTTCTACAACTTCCCCACCGCCAATATTTAAAAGTTGAAACGGAGCCGTACTGGACGAGGACGTGGGTGCATTGCTATCCCAGGCTGAATCTCCAGCAGGCCGACGATTCAACAAACGAAAAATTGGCTCAACCACATCGTCAACGAAAGTAAATGAACGCCTCATATTGCCTGAGTTGAATAGTTTGATCGGATGGCCTTCAAGAATCGCCTGAGCAAAAATATAAAGCGCCATATCCGGACGTCCCCAAGGGCCATACACTGTAAAAAATCGCAATCCTGTCGTTGGCAATTGATAAAGATGGCTATAACTATGTGCCATTAGTTCATTAGCCTTTTTGGTTGCCGCATAAAGGCTAATAGGATGATCCGTGCCCCCGTCCTCGGAGAATGGCAAATCTGTGCTTGCACCATAAACGCTGCTACTTGACGCATAAATTAGATGGTCTACCTCTGTATGGCGGCAACCCTCCAAAACATTCATGAATCCCATGATATTCGCATCGATATAATCACGTGGATGATCGAGAGAGTGTCGCACACCGGCCTGCGCCGCTAAATGCACTACTACATCAAATTCTCTTTCGAATAATTCTTCGGTCGCTTCACGTGACACCAAATTCATCTCATCGAAGGTAAATTCGGAATGCGTCTGTAACCGACTCAACCGTGCCTGTTTTATGTTGACATCATAGTAAGCGTTTAGGCTATCCACACCAACGACCTGCAACCCCTCAGCCAGCAAGCGTTCGCTAAGATGATAACCAATAAAACCGGCAGCTCCGGTGACCAGTACTTTCACAATTACTAATTCCCCAAAAGGGTCGATTCACAAATTAGAACAACGTGTAAATGAATGGTGCTGCTCCCGTCCCGGCACTGATGGCGAGGATCGCAATTAACAGCAACGCCACTACGATCGGCGTTAGCCACCATTTTTTGTTGTACTTCAAAAAGGCAATAAATTCCGCGATCACTCCTAACTCACTCTGAGTAGCCTGTGATTCAAACTGACCTTTCACGTCGTGTTTATCTTCAGATTCGGACATTGATCTTTCACTCTCAAAATTGTTTGAAGTAACGAGCCACAGGAATTGACTCCGTTCGCTCGATCCAATATGACTCGGCAGTAACATCCAATTCCTTGAATAAAGGATCCTTCTTCAGCCACCGCAGCATAAGTCCAATGGGCACGATACAAAGATAATAGACGCCAGCCAACAATCCAAATCCCAAAACAACACCGATGGGAAACGTAACCAGCGTCGCTCCGACAAAGATCCCCTTTAACCACATCGGGTTCATCCAGGCAACGGTAGAAACAATGACACCTGCAGTTAGAGCAAGCACACACCCGATAAATAATCCTGCATCCCAACACATCGTTGATAAAATCATTGCAAACACGGGAGTCCACAATCTGCCAAACGAGGCAAGCTGTTCACGGGAAGGATCTTTATTAAGTTCTATGAATGCCATCGCAATAATCCTCTCAATTCCAGCCGAGCTTAGTCTAGCGGGAATTGACTAATATACTCCTGTTGCGTTTCTACTTCTAATTTCTCCGATTCGCTGTTTGAATCCTGCTCTGATTTCCTAATTACAAACCGATCGATTACTAAGACGTCCATATTAGTCCCCATAAAACACCGAAAGGCATCTTCCGGTGTACAGACGATGGGCTCTCCACGAATATTAAAACTCGTATTTACAACCATCGGGGAGCCACTGGACTCGTAAAACGCTTCAAGCAATTGTCTAAATCGAGGGTTCACATCCTTCCCGACCGACTGTACTCGCGCGGAATAGTCGACATGCGTAATGGCTGGGAGCGTGGACCTGATCACCTCTCGTTTCTCAACCCCGAATTTATCTGCGTCCTCTTGGGATAGTGGCAAGCGATGTTCACCTTTGATCGGAGCGACCAATAGCATATAGGGACTGATCTTGCCATCGAGATCAAAGTAATCATTTGCCTGTTCTTCCAATACCGCAGGAGCAAATGGCCTGAAGGACTCTCGGAATTTGATCTTCATATTTATGGTGGCCTGCATTTCACGACTACGAGCATCCCCTAATATGCTCCGAGCCCCCAAAGCACGTGGTCCAAATTCCATGCGCCCCTGCATCCAACCGACAACATTGCCACTTTCGAGTAATCCGGCGACCTCTTCGCTCAATGCCTGATCGTTGGCACACTCTGTAAAAGCGACATCTTGTTGCTGGAGAAACTCTTTAACATATTCAGGTGAATAGGCTGGTCCCAACAGGCTGCCAGACTGTTGATCAGGAATCTGAGTTGACCTTTTATTCTCAAGTAACTGATACCAGATGAATTGAGCGACTCCGAGTGCTCCGCCGGCATCTCCTGAAGCAGGTTGAATCCAAACATCCTCAAATGGTCCTTCACGGAGTATCCTTCCGTTTCCAACGCAATTAAGGGCAACCCCGCCCGCCAAACATAGGTTTGACTTACCGGTCACGTATTGCGCGTAGGCCACCACCTTTAACATGACTTCTTCGGTAACCTGTTGAATCGAAGCGGCCAGATCCATGTACTTCTGATTCATTGCGCCTTCTGCTGTGCGCGGCGGCAAACCGAACAACCGGTGAAACTTTTCACTAGTCATTGTGAGTCCCTGGCAATAATTGAAATACGACATATCCAATCGAAAAGAGCCATCTGGCTTGATATCAATCAGATGCTCGCGTATCAAATCGGCATACTTCGGTTCGCCATAAGGAGCGAGTCCCATTAATTTGTATTCGCCCGAGTTAACTCGAAAACCACAGTAATAGGTGAAGGCTGAATACAGCAGACCTATCGAGTGAGGAAAGTGTAATTCATGCGTCAGGCGAATCTGATTTCCGGTTCCCACTCCAATCGAAGCTGTCGCCCATTCGCCCACTCCATCAAGCGTCACAATCGCGGCCTCTTCAAATGGAGAAGGGAAGAAGGCACTGGCCGCATGAGATTCATGATGCTCTGTAAATACGATCCGCTTCTTATACTGGCCCTTAAGACCACGGCGAATCTCACGAGGCAGGTGTAATTTTTGCTTCAACCACAAAGGCATCGCTTTAGTAAATGAACGAAAACCGACGGGAGCATAAGAGAGATAGGTTTCGAGCAGTCTTTCGAATTTCATAAATGGCTTGTCGTAGAAACCGACATAGTCGATATCAGCTTCGGTCAGTCCTGATTCTTGCAAACAGTATTGAATGGCATTGGCAGGGAAGTCCGGATCATGTTTTTTCCGAGTAAACCGTTCTTCCTGCGCAGCGGCAATCACTTGACCATCTACCATCAAGGCTGCGGCCGAATCGTGATAAAAAGCTGAAAGTCCGAGGATAGCTGGCACTCGAGTTGCACTCCGTCAATGTCCATAAACAAGGCACTTAACTACCTCTGAAATCGGCATACGTCTAAGAGACAGGACATGTTACCCTGTGAGCATTACGCAGATGCAATCAAAAGAGTTCTGATTGTAAGCATTGTGACAATTAGCCACTCGATCTGACTGCCCCAACTGGTTCGTCGCTTCCTTGGCGTAGGCCGTAAGGACTACGCAGGCTTTTGGAGAAATCTCTGGTTGGACTACGACGAGGTCAAACGAAAAAACGTTGCACGCGTTTCATAGATTCGTCGGTGACCAATAGAATTCTCAGGGAGCCAATTCTCCCGATCGCTGCTCCGTACGGCCCTGACACCTGTAGCACTTCAAAGGAAGGATTAGTGACTTGAGGAGCATCTGAAGCGAGTATAAACACGACCACTTTGCCGTTTCGAGGAGACGAAAAGTCAAACACTTCCCGGCCATCGGACAACTGGCCATACTTTGACCTGATCCCCAGATTCATATTTTGTTGTAGTAACCGCAAGATATTTGCAGTCTCGGTAGCTAACACATCCGATTGCCACGTGTCAATCTCTTCAATTTCACTGAACCAAGGAGTAATCGATTTTTCTATTTGAGTAAAATCTAAATCCGCTGGCCGATTCGGCACAAGTAACGGCCATAGAGCGAGACCAAACACAACGACCGACATCAGGCCCACCAACTGCAACGACCGGCGACGGGAATTAGTTTCCATCCTCGGCTTAACGACTTCTCCCATCCGAGGCCTCACGAGTTCTTCAGGCCGCACATCCTGACTTTCACTCCGGCTTGAAAACTGCTCCTCGAGTGCCTGCCGTATGCGATGCATCAACCCATCCGGCAACTCAACCTCCAGCATCGCATCACGAATCACGACATCTGCCTCTTGTTGTTCGATAATCTGGACTGCCAATTCATTTGCATCCACACCATCAAGCAACAACGCCTGATAAATTGTCTGTAATTCTTCTGGCCAAGACTCCACGTCGACTGAGGACGAACCACCTGACTTGTGTTCAGGCGATATCAAATCCTGCAGTTGCAATAAGTCTTCTTTGTTAAATTGTTCCATTTCCATCCGTCTCACTGACTGCTTTGTTTTTTCAGTGCAATCATCTTTGATTTAAGCATCCGCTTAGCGCGTGACAGTCGGCTCATAACAGTGCCCATCGGAATCTTCAGCTGCTCCGAAATTTCACGATAACTCTGCTCTTCCAAATAATGCATCACCAGAACAATACGAAATTGCTCGGACATCTCCATTAACGCCTGCTGCAAATTTGTGCTATCGAATGCTGAAGACGAGGGCACCGTTGCGACTTCAGCTTCATTCATCTCGGCATCGGTAAACACCCAGGATTTGCGTTTTCGCAATTCCCCCAAAAACGTCGTCCGAGCAATTGCCATAAGCCAGGACCGAGCTTTCTTATAGTCTTTCAATTGTTCCAAGCGTTCAAATGCTCGCAAAAATGTATTCTGAACAATGTCTTCGGACCAATTACTATCGGCCGTCAGGCGATACGTAAACCGATACAGGTCTACATGAAATTCATCAACAAACTCTGCAATCATCTCCTGACGCTGCTGTTCGGTTAACTGCACTCCCTCCGCTTCAGCACGGTGCGAAGCTACAGTCGTCTCCGGCAAACGCTGAGCATTTGCTGGATTATCAACGGAAGTTACAGGTGTCATTGACCGGTCCACAATAAATCCACGAATCGTTGTGAATACATTAGAGATGATGCGTTTGCAGGTTCCATTATTCCCTAAAAGCGAGAAACTGTTGAGCATTTTACGGTTTAAAGATTCTGCCAAATGTAAAAACTGACACCTGTCTAATGGCTCTCGAGCTTGCCCGTCGTAGTCCGCAGGACGAAGTCGGGGCTAACTGACTAAATGGCCAACTGGTTAAATGGAAACCTATTTCGCTCGTTTGGGTCGTCTGGACTTCTTATCGTACGACTTCACATTGACTTCATCTAACGCTTTACCGATGGAATCCTGCAACTGAATAATTCGATCACGCAATGCCGCCGCTCTTTCGAATTCCATTTGGTCCGCCGCTGCCATCATCTCTTTCTCTAATTCGTTGATATACTCCTGAGTGACATAGACTCGCTCGTCCGTCCGTCCAACCGCAGCGTTTGCTTCGCGATGGGCACTAGCCTCTCCTTCGATCCCTTCGTTGATTTTCTTATCCACCGACCTTGGAGTAATACCATGTTCCTTATTGAAAGCCTCCTGAATCGAGCGACGACGCAATGTTTCATCAATCGCAGCCTGAAGAGAGTTGGTCATTTTATCTGCATAGAGGATAACCTTAGCATTTACGTTTCGAGCTGCGCGGCCAATCGTCTGGATCAGCGAAGTTTCACTACGCAGGAATCCTTCCTTGTCGGCATCCAGAATGGCCACCATCGACACTTCAGGCAAATCGAGACCTTCACGCAACAAGTTCACGCCGATTAACGCATCAAACTTACCTTCTCGCAATTCCTTCAATAACTCCACTCGTTCAAAGGCATCCAATTCCGAATGCAACCATTTAGCACGAACCCCCTTTTCCACCAGATACTGAGACAGATCCTCGGCCATTTTTTTAGTCAGAGTGGTCACTAGAACTCGTTCGCCAATTTCTGCACGTTCTTTGATTTGCTCGAGCAGGTGAGGCACCTGACCTGTTGCCGGCACGACTTCGATTTCAGGGTCGAGCAAACCTGTTGGTCGAATAATCTGCTCGACCACCTCCCCTCCGGTCTTATCGAGTTCATAGTCTCCTGGGGTGGCAGACACATAAACGACAGTACGATTCTTAGATTCCCATTCATCAAACGTCATGGGTCGGTTATCTAAAGCACTGGGCAAGCGAAAACCATGCTCAACCAAGGTCGTTTTACGACTACGGTCACCAGCCCACATCGCTCTAACTTGCGGCACGGTGACATGCGATTCATCGATCACCAACATAAAATCTTCTGGGAAAAAGTCATACAGTGTATCTGGTGGCTCGCCAGGTTTACGCCCCGAAAGATGACGCGAATAGTTCTCAACGCCGGAGCAGTAACCAACTTCCTGCAACATTTCTATATCATATCGCGTGCGAGCATTCAGACGTTGGGCTTCGAGAAGTTTCCCTTCTTTCTTGAAGTGTTCAAGCTGCTCTCGTAATTCATTTCTTATGCCACGCACTGCCGCTTCAATTCGTTGTTCAGGCATCACAAAGTGCTTGGCGGGATAGACAAACACCTGCTCTAATCGCTGAATCGTTTCACCACTCACAGGATTAATAATGGACAACTGGTCAATCTCATCGCCCCAAAATTCGACTCGGAAGGCAAACTCCTCATAACTCGGCCAGATTTCAACGCAGTCGCCGCGTACTCGAAATTTAGACCGAGCGAATTCCACGTCATTCCGCTCGTATTGGATATCGACGAGTTTCATGAGCATTTGATCGCGATCAATTTCCTGCCCTTTGGTTAGCCCAACCATCATCGTCTTGTAGTCTTTCGGCGAACCCAGTCCATAAATACTAGACACGCTGGCAATAATGATCACATCACTCCGGCTAACCAAGGCACTTGTGGATGCGAGGCGAAGTCGATCAATTTCATCATTAATCGACGCATCCTTTTCGATGTAGATATCCCGCTGAGGAATATAAGCCTCCGGTTGGTAGTAGTCGTAATAGCTGACAAAGTAATGAACAGCATTAGCTGGGAAAAAGGCTTTGAATTCCGAATAGAGCTGAGCGGCCAGAGTTTTATTGTGTGAAATTACCAGCGTGGGTTTTTGTATTTCCTGAATCACGTTGGCCATCGTAAATGTCTTACCGGAACCGGTCACACCCATCAGGGTTTGCAAATTCTGGCCATTTCGAATTCCCCGCACCAACTGATCAATTGCTTTAGGCTGATCGCCTGCCGGTTCAAACGGACTCACTAATTGAAATTCACGCTGTTGCACGAATGCAGACCCCCTCTATCTTGGCCTTAACACTACTTACCAATCTGTCATTGTAACAAACCCGCTTTGAGCCCAAAGAATCGGCGAATGTAATCCTAAAAGTTTATCTAAACAGAACAACTGGCAATTTCGGCACAAGGCACACCTGACATTCCACACAACGCCGACATCTATAGCATGTCAGAAACAATCACTCCACAAAGTCCACAAGACTCTCACTTGCATGATGGACAATCCGTTCACAACCCTGTTGCTTCCGCTAATCAGCGTGAAAACGCGGCTGCTGTCCTGTTAAAAGAACTCGATCAACGCCAAGACTCTGTACTGGAAGATCTGGACCAACTTAACGGTGACATCGAGAATCTAATCGAGTCGTGGCGCAACAAAGAAGACTTGGACAGTTAGCCCGTCAATCAGTTAGGCAGTTGTTACAATTGGGAAAGTCTCAGAAGTCTGGAGTTTGTCCGTCCCACCTTCGCCCGTTGGATTAAGAGTCAAACCCCAGATCCAGATTAATCACTGAGTGTGTTAGGGCACCCACACTAATTCGATCCACTCCGGTTTCTGCGATCGAACGCAGCGTGTCAAATGTCACGCCTCCGGACGCCTCAAGCTGAGCTCCCGGACAAAGGGTATTTCTCATAGCCACCGCCTGACGAAGATCCTCCAGAGTCATATTGTCCAGCAGAACAATATCCGGAGAGCAGGGCAACGCTCGCTCTAGCTGATCCAGCGTATCCACTTCAATTTCAACAGGCGTATTCGCTGCTCGCTCATCACCTAATCCTCGCAGGAAATCACGAGCGTTCTGAATAGCACCGGCGACTGACGTCTCCTCATCCTCAAGCCCATCTTTCTGAGCATTAGCTGCAAGATGATTGTCTTTAATCAAGATCGCGTCAAACAATCCAGTTCGGTGATTCACTGCACCGCCGCAACGCACGGCATATTTTTCCAAACGCCGCCACCCGGGAGTCGTTTTTCGTGTGTCATATACTTTGGCGGACGTACCTTCTAATAACGCGACATACCGAGCCGCCTGGGTTGCAACTCCACACAAACGACTCAGGAAGTTTAATATGATCCGTTCGGCCGTTAACAAGTCACGGGTTAAGCCGGTCAATGTACAAAGCACCTGCCCAGGCTCCATCCGATCTCCATCTGCGATCGCTACATCGCATTCACAGGAAATATTCATCTCATCAAGCACAGCCTGAATAATACCTATCCCCGCCACCACTCCGGCCTCGCGACTGACAACGCGAACAGATCCGTTGTGATCTCCAGCCACCGTCGCCATCGTTGTCCAGTCCTGTTGGTTGGACAAATCTTCCCGAACAGCAAGCCGAATGAGATGTCGAGCATCATCCAGCGTATCACCACCCCAAGTTAGTTGAGTAAACGTATTTACCATTTGTCAGTCGTCTGTCTTTCCGCGGTTGTACAAAGCTGAGAATTGCCAACAATTGTTGGCAATCGTATTTTGCCACGAGACAAACAATGTCTCAATGACTATTTCATATCCCCGAATGGATGAGCACCATGCCTACCTCCCCCATAGCGGACGAGCATTACTCAAACTTCCTTTGGGCCATCCTCGTTATTACCAGCCCGCTGATTTTCTGCCAATGGAATAAACTACAATCCCCACAATCACGATGGGACGACACGTCAAATCATGCTCGCCCTTCGCATTGTGCACAACAAGCCCCCTGGACCTTTCACATCGATATTAATATCGCGTCAGCTATCGACTTTGAACTACTTGAAAACATCGGACCAGCATTGGCCACTCGAATTATTGAAACGCGAACGTCCTTACCTGACCAACGCTTTAACACTCTCAACGAATTGTTACAAGTGAATGGAATTGGTGACAAAACGCTAGACAAGTTACGTCCGTATTTAATCTGCAATTAAATATTTAATTGGCATGTCACTTCAGGCTAGCCTTTTAGCTTTCGTGCTTCCCGACGACGATCAGACTCTTTCAACAGAATTTTGCGGAGCCGGATCGTCTCCGGAGTAATCTCCACCAACTCATCATCCTCGATGTACTCAAGGGCAGCTTCCAAAGAGAGCTTCCGAGCTGGTTTTAGCAGGATATTATCATCACTTCCGGCGGCTCGAATATTTGTCAGTTTTTTAGCCTTAGTGGGATTCACGTCCATGTCGTTATCGCGTGCGTTTTCTCCGACGATCATCCCTTCATAAACTTCATCACCAGGGCTAACAAACAAGTCACTTCGCTGTTGCAAACCATCTAAAGCAAAAGCCAGAGCTTTCCCGCTAATTTTCGAAACCAATACGCCTTGTGGACGCCGAGGAATCTCCCCGTCAACCACTCCGTAATCCAGGAAACGATGATTCATAACAGCCGTTCCCTGCGTTGCATTGAGCATCCTGGTTCGCAGGCCGATCAATCCTCGTGAAGGAATACGGAACGTTGCTAAGGTGTAATCGCCTCGATTCTCCATCACATCCAACATCGCTCTGCGTTCGCCCACCAATTCCATCACAGCCCCAAATCGGTCGGTCGGCACTTCAACGGTCAATGTTTCAAAAGGTTCTTCCCACTGTCCCTGTTCCGTCTGGCGTTTAATAACACGAGGCTTACCCACAGACAATTCAAAACCTTCCCGTCGCATGTTTTCGATCAGGACGGAAAGATGTAGAACTCCACGCCCTGCAACTACGAATCCATCTCCAGCTTCACTGGGATTAACACGCAAGGCCACATTACGCTCCAGTTCTTTTTCTAATCTTTCTTTTAACTGGCGAGAAGTGACATACTTGCCTTCACGCCCGACCAATGGTGAGGAGTTTATCGTAAAGAGCATTTCCAGCGTTGGCTCATCCACATTAACTCGAGTGAGAGGAGTAGCGGCATCCACAGAACATACCGTATCCCCGATTTCTACATTTTCTAAACCGGTAATAGCAACCACTTCACCGGCCCTTGCAGATACCACTTCCTGCTTCCCCAGATTCTCGAAGACATGTAGGCCACCAACTTTAGATTGAGTCCTCTGATCGTCTTCCTGACAAAGCACGATCGACTGACCCACTTTGACTTCTCCCGATTGAATTCGGCCAACGGCAATACGCCCTACATACTCAGACCAGTCCAAAGTTGTCACCAACATTTGCAGCGGGCCGTTTTCATCTACATCGGGGCCGGGAATTTCATCCACGACCTTGTCGAGCAGGCAAGTCATGTCATCAGTGCGTGTGTCAGGATCCAGGGTTGCGTAACCCTCTTTCGCACTGGCAAACACATAGGAAAATTGATCCAGGTAGTGATCACCACCGAGCGTCGTCAATAATTCCAAGGCTTCATCCACAACTTCATTGCAGCGGGCATCGGGACGGTCAATCTTATTGATCACGACAATGGGTTTCAGGCCGGCCTGGAGAGCTTTGGAGAGCACGAATCGAGTTTGAGGCATTACACCCTCAGCTGCATCGAGAAGCAAGAGTGCTCCATCAGCCATGCCCACGACCCGTTCTACTTCTCCTCCAAAATCTGCGTGACCGGGAGTGTCGATAATATTGATCTTCACGCCTCGATAGGGAAGCGCAATATTCTTGGAAAGAATTGTGATCCCGCGTTCACGTTCAAGGTCGTTGCTATCCAAAATCCGTTCACCCTGGAGCTGAGTATCACGAAACTGGCCGCTTTGTCGTAGCATGCAGTCAACCAGAGTTGTTTTACCGTGATCTACATGAGCTATGATCACAATATTTCGAATATCAGAACGCATGAAGCAATCATTAATCCAGGAAGCCAATAGGAAAGGGTAACAATTAAGTCCTTAACCATATCGGCAATTTGACATTTGGACAATTGGCTAAATGCTCAAACGAGCTTCGGGCTTTCGGCCTACGCAGCTATTATGTGAATCTCTGGTCCTCCTTCGTCGGACTACGACGGGCAAGCTTCTTGCTTCTATAGCGGAGGACGGGGTTTATTTCCCAATCGCATACAACGCATTAAACGTTCTTAGATAGATACGGTTACCAGCGATCGCAGGAGAAGCTGAGAGTGGTTCCTCCAGACTGTTTGTGGCGATCAGTTTAAACTCTTTGCCTGGCTGACAGACACTTACCACTCCATTACGACCGGAGAGGAAGATTTTACCATCAGCAAAAACCGGAGACGCGCGATGACGGTCACGATTCGTTCGCGCTTCATAAAATTGCTCACCCGAAGTTTGGTCCAAAGCAATCAAGTTTCCATTTTCGCGACAAAGGTAAACAATCCCATCCAAGATTAAAGGGCTCGGCACGTCTGGAGTGATCGAGAAATCCCAATGATGGAAATCTGTTTGCTTGGTGAGATCACCTTCCCCACCGGGCTTCAACGCTAATGTGATACCACGTTTGGCTGAAGGAACAACAATGATTCCTTCGGCAACAGCCGGTGATGACACAAATCGCAGTGTCGGATCGTAGCCGGCTGGTGGATGCAACCCACCACATCGCCATAGTTCATCACCAGTTTCTAGATCATGAGCGACAATATAGTCGGCTCCATGTGTAAGCAGAAACTCCTGAGTCTTATCCCGGTAAAGTACTGGAGAGGCATAGGAGTGTTCATTTTCTGAATGTGCTTCACTCGGACGCCCCGTCTTCCAAACAGTCTTGCCTGTGGCTTTGTCCAGACAGGCAATGGTCGCTTCTCTGGTTTTGGCATTCCCTTCACCATGAATCAATTGTAGATATAGGTGATCGCCATCCAAGATCGGTGTGGAGGTCATCCCAAAGGCGATCTTAAACTGTCCGAATCGCTCCTGCAGGCTGATATTCCAAACAATCTTCCCGTTTAGATCGACACAAGCCAGTGCGCCGTTTGAGAAGTTCACCCAAACATGCTTACCGTCGGTGGACGGAGACGGAGAGGCCGCATTACCTTCATCCCCCCGAACAACTTTATCGCCTTGGCTAATCTTCGTTTGCCACTTAACTTTCCCTGCTTTAGTATCCACTGCAACCAGAACGAGGTCGTCACCAGCAGTACTAGTCACATAGGCAGTATCCCCCCAGATACAAGGAGTTGCTCCACCAGGGCCTGGCAATTCAACTCGCCACGCTACATTTTCAGTCTTACTCCAGGTGGATGGCAGGCCTTTGGCTGAGGAGATGCCATTATTGTCTGGTCCTCGCCATTGCGGCCAGTTCTGAGCTTGAATAGATGGGGCGAATAATAACGCAATCAGGGTGACTAACAGGCTTAAGCGAATTTGCATCTCGGACTCCAGATATTTACTTCTAAATAGAAGAGGAATTTGGACAAACTGTACGTGTCTATTCTAATGCATACCGCTTTGAAGATTAAAGGAGCGACTAGAAAGAACTGTACCTGTGTATTTGACTAATAATTTATTAAGGCCAGTAATCGCTCTAATTCATGACGCGTCTCTTCATCCATACGCCAAACGATCGGTTCTCGTCGCACATCTGTAGCAAAAAGACCCTGACGCTTCATCATATACTTCTCAATCGCCAGAAATCCATCCAACCCTGCCTGTAACTGCAAACTAACTAAGGCACACAATGGCAGGTAATGCTCATAAGCCTCTTCGACAGCATTGTGTTCTAACGCCTGCCATACTTTTAGCACTTGCGGGAGAAATTCCATCCCTGGAATCGTTCCAGTAATGCCACGATGATAGGAATCCATTAAAGAGATTCCACCTGAACCTTCGAAAATCTTCGCCTCTCGGTTGGTGGCGTCACGCAACAGGGACAACCTTGGTCCCATAGGGTTCGCTTCAGGCTTAAACATAATTTGCTGACTGCCGAATTCAGCAAACAGTTGCTGACTCACCTTCAGCGGAATTTCGTTTCCAAGGTAACCTGATGCATCCTGTACGATTACTGGAAGCCCGCCTTCTTGCAGGATGCTTGAGTAGTATTCCAACAATTGCTCCGGTGCAAGAGCTTGCTTTGTTGGAGGAATTGCCATAACCGCATCCGCTCCGGACTCTCTGGCCTGTTGAGCATAGGCGACTGCTTGGGACGTGCTTTCTGCCCCAACGCTAGCTACAAACGACCGATCGCCACGATCGAATGCTCCGATCCACTGATGTAGTGTGTCGCGTTCCTGGTCACTCAGTCGCAGAAGTTCCGAGACCATACCTGTACAAATTCCGTCAATCTCCAGCGAGCAGGCCCAGTCTAGTTGACGGTAAAGGCTGTCTTTATCCATTTCACCATTCTCTAAAAATGGGGTGTGGACAACTGGTATCACGCCTTGAATCTGTTTTATCATTAATGGATTGCCTCAATCGTGAGTGACCAATACAGGCCTCACTACGTGAGTGACCAATACAGGCCTCACTATTAGTTCTTGTATCTCTTTGTATTCTAGTGAATCTTCCTTATGAAAATCACCTCTGTTGAGCCACTGATTTGCAATGCCCGAATGCGCAACTGGATCTTTATCAAAGTCACCACCGATCAACCAGGATTGATCGGGTGGGGAGAGGCGACACTGGAATGGCATACTCGGAGTGTAGTAGGAGCGATCGAAGATTTAGCGTCACTCTTGATTGGTGAAGATCCTCGTCGCACTGAGTATTTATGGCAGAAGATGTATCGGCAACACTTTTGGCATGGCAACGGAATCACCCGTAGCACAGCTATTTCGGGCGTCGACATTGCACTGTGGGACATCGTTGGGAAAGCAGCGGGAGTCCCTTGCCATCAACTCTGGGGAGGTCCTGTGCGAGATTGGATTCGCACTTACTGCCACTTAGGGGGCGGACGCATGGAGGATTTCTACGAGACCCCAGTGGAAGATGCCAAACAGTTTGGTGAATTAGCCCAGCAAGCGGTGGAGCAGGGGTATACAGCCTTCAAAAGTATGGCCGTACCGCCAACCGCACCCATTGAAGGCCTCAGGCCTATCCAGCGAGCCGAAGCTGCCGTGGCAGCCATGAGGGACGCAGTGGGGCCGGAAGTCGATATCATGGTAGACTGCCATGCCAGACCATCGCCTGCCATGGGATTACAATTCGCCAAAGCTCTGGAACCCTATGGACTCTATTTCTTTGAAGAGCCTTGCTGGCCTGAGCAGATGGAAGGACTGGCAAAAATCAACGAGGCGGTAACAACACCAATCGCAACGGGAGAACGTCTTTGTTCACTCGAAGATTTTCGCCGGTTATTCGAGATGGGAGGCTGCGACATTTGCCAGGCGGATCTCACTCATTGCGGTGGCTTCTCAGGTGCCCGACGCATTGCCGCTTTAGCAGATGCTCATCGAATCGCGATGGCTCCCCATAACCCACAAGGTCCAGTCTCGACGGCGGCGTCACTTGAATTTGGATTTTCACAACCAAATTACATCATTTGCGAATCGGTGCATGAAGATGTTCCCTGGAGAAAAGATGTGGTGACCGAAGGATATCAGATTGAAGAGCAGGGGAGAATTGTACGGCCCAATACGCGTCCAGGCTTAGGGATCGAGATTAATGAAGAGGAAATTAAGAAACATCCGTTTGAACAGGAATTACCGCAGGTTGTCTTCTATCCCGATGGTAGTGTAGGGGACTGGTAATCCGGGTCGCTTCATTACTGACGTCTACCCCAAATCCTCTAACCTAAGTTCAAGGTTTTGATAGATTCAGAAATTAGCATTTCCAAGCCGCCCCGACGAATCACCGACGCGTCTTCCTGATAGAGTCCTTTTCCATAGCTTGCCTCGTCAAGCAAGTACCAGCAATCTGAACCGTCGGCGAGCGAGCCCACCATGACTGCCCGATCGCTCACCGCCTCTCGCACCTGAGTTTGATAGCAATTGTATAGCTCGCCGTTAAGTCCCAACAACACAATCTCTCCCACTGTCCACAATCGGATTAGATAAGAGAATGCCTCGGTGGACTCAAGCGTTGAGAGTCTGGTGATTTTTCGATTTTCACGTTCGATGAGTGCACGGTGGTCGCGACGTTGAACCGTCGTCCATTGCTGAGCCTCGGCTGTCTGGCCATCTGCCTCTAGCTGTTCTAGTCGAGCAGTGACTGACTCCAGCGTCCCCAGATCCTCACGATAGGGCAGCAATACTTCCCGTGCAGCAGCAGAAAACTCGGACAGATCATTGACCTCCGCTTCCGTAAACGGCTTGTAGGACCACACTCCGATCGTCGCACCTGAAACAACAGCACCATCATAAGAATAACGCTGTGGCGATTCAGGCATACCTGCAAGCACTTCCAGATTAGCTAGCCCCAGTTGCCGACCATTTCGCTCGGCTACCTTGACGTCACCAACAAAGCCCTCTCTGGGACCGACGTCCCCTGAAGCTCCCTGCACAAAAACAATGGGAACTTTCCCGAGAGCATGTCTCATTGTTTTCCGCATTGCCCCGACATAATCCGGGCTGATGAGTTTGTTATCCCAGGCGAGGGTAGTGGGATGGCACGCATAGTTGGAAATAACGCTGATGAGTTTTCCATTTTCGCTGGCAACCCGGATCGTCATCAGCGTCGAGTCTGCCGACTGAAGTGGGTTAAACCCACATACAAATCCTTCGCGCTCCACATCGAAGAAATCACGATTTGTGGCGAGGCCGCAATTGCCGGTACCGGCGGTCAGCCATGCAGGGATCAAAGCATCACTCAGACTCAGGCAAGCATCCGCAATCTTTTGTCCAATCTCAGCTAGATAAGGTGCGATTAACTCGCCTCCAGGAAGCTCCTGCCGACTGAGGTCCATTAATCCGGCCCCATGCGTATGGGTGAAATAAACGACGATCGAGCCAAGAGGAATGCCTGTCGCTTGACTCAAGGCTTCCTTAAGAGCATCATTTGCGTCTTTCCAAAACAAACAGTGATCCACTGAAAGTATAAGCAGGCATTCATCTGAGCTAGCAGCTTGAAGCCACAGGACGTTACATTCCAGTGGTTGGTGTATGCCCTCTGCACGCTCATGCAACGCCGCTCCCCACATACGATGATACATATCCGCAGGAGGAGTGATCTTTACAATGCAGGAAGCGGCCAAACAGCGGCCATATTTATAAGTTGTATCGCGCATAAAAAAGCCCCGGCAGTAAGAAAACCACCGGGGCATTATAGCTATTTGAGTTAGCTGTGACTAATTCCACTGACCAAAGACATCATCCGCGAGATCGTCGATGGCAGATTCAAGATCACTTGTATCCTCTTCAACAACTTCTAAACTGCCACCTGTGAAGTAAGCCAGTCCGATTTCGTTCTCCCGAACGCGTAGATACTCGTCAACTACTTCGGCAGTCACGGCATCGATTGCATTAATCTCGTTGCCAGCAACATTGGTATCTATTGTTGCCTGAGGAACAATCTCGATTACTTCACCTTCACCAACATCTCCGGAATTTTCATTCAGATAGTTAATGATCGACAAGGCATCCAAGGGTGAGATAAAGGAGTCTCGATTAACATCCATGGCCTGATCAAGCCCGAAGGTCTCACCCTCCGCAACCGCACCTGTACCAAACTCGTTTAGCTGGTTGATAATTCCCAGAGCATCGATTGGGGTAACAGCACCGTCACGGTTGGTATCAAGTAAACTCTCACCTTCCGCTCCAAGAATCTGAATAGAAGTAGAGTTGTAATCGATGTTTAGTACTGGAATAGTCGCAGGAGAAGGTGCGATAATAACGGTATCGTGAAGCGGTGTTACATCAACAGGATCTGTTTCAAGCAATGTTACTTCACCGTTCGTGGAGGCGATCGCAATCACGTCCACAGTGAAGACTTCCATGGCATTCCAACCTCGATCGAA